>JAEIGA010003562.1_pt1 | contig 24340 bp, 20 predicted proteins | sample 9270691 | NCBI WGS metagenome assembly JAEIGA01 (sample SAMN17057246, study PRJNA624740) | gut metagenome | biome: biome; isolation source: fecal sample | host: Bos grunniens | place: China: Xizang | collected 2019 | reverse complement strand
TTTATCAGGGATGATGCAGCCTGTAATGGAATTTATAGGAAACTTTGGATATGTTGCAGTTTGTATAGTTGGTGCTATATTAACCATGAATGGTATGACATCTTTTGGTGTTATAATAGCTTTTATAGCATATATAGAATTATTTACATCTCCACTTACTCAAATTGCTCAATCTACAACTTTTCTTCAATCAAGTGCAGCAGCAAGTTTTAGAGTTTTTGAATTTTTAGATGAAAGAGAACTTAAAAACGAAGAAGATATTATCAATACATTAGAAAAAGAAAAAACAAGAGGGGATATTGAATTTAATAATGTAGATTTTAGATATTATTATTCAAAAGAACCAACAATTAAAAATGCTTCTTTTAAAATTAAAAGTGGAGAAAAGGTTGCAATAATTGGACCTGTTGGTTCAGGAAAAACTACTTTAATGAAAAACCTATTAAAATTTAATGAAATTGATGCAGGTGATATAACAATTGATGGAGTTTCTATTAAGAGTTTAAAAAGAAGTAATATTCATAAAGTATGTACTTTTGTATTTCAAGAACCATGGATTTTTACAGGTACAATAAAAGAAAACATTGTTTATAATAGAAAAAATGTATCAAAAGAACAAATAGATAAAGTTTGTAAAGAATTAGGTTTAGATGTATTAATTCAAAAATTGCCTAAAGGATATAATACAAAAATATCTGATAAGTATAATCTTTCAGCAGGTGAAAAACAATTAATAGCAATTGCTAGAGGTATATTAGAAGAAACACCAATATTTATTTTAGATGAGGCTACATCAAATTTAGATATGGAAGCAGAAAAGAAAGTTTACGAAGCAATTTCTAATATTTCTAAAGTCAAAACTCTAATTGTTATTTCACATAGAGACTCTGTAGTAAATTATGTAGATAGAATTATAAAGATAAAAGATGGAAAAATAATAAAAAAATAATCGCTAGATAAACTAGCGATTTTTTTATTTTGTAAGTTCTAAAATTTCTGGTGGAAGTAGATTTGATACATCTTTTCCATATTGTAATAGTTCTACAACCATACTAGAGCTTAAAGCTCCTAGTCGTCCAGCTCTTACATAAATAGTATCTATTGATGAAATTTCTTCATTAATTAATGCGATATTTTCTTCGTAGTCATAATCCATACCATTTCTAATTCCTCTTATTAAGAAGTCTGCATTTTGCTCTTTAGCAGCATCAACAGTAAGATTATCATATGTTATAACAGAAACATTATTTAGATTTTCTCTTTCGAAAACTTCTTCCATAGCAATTTTCATTTGATTTTGATCAAATCTTCTTATTTTTGTATTATTGATACCAATACCAACAATAACTTTATCAAATATTTCACTTGATACTTTAATTACATGTAAATGTCCATTTGTAAACGGATCAAAACTTCCAGCATAAAAACCAATTTTCATAAAATATATCCTAATAAATAAATTTAGATTTTAAGCATATAATATGCTAGGAATCTATAACCTTGAACATAAAGAATTATATCAAATTATTTATTTGTACGCAAGTATGTGTAATATTCAAATAATATATTTAATATAATAAAACAGATTATTTGATATATGAGGATAATATGTTTCGAGTTGCTATTTTTAATTTGAAAAATACATTAAAGAATTTAATAAAATTTTTTATACTTATTATATTATTTATAAGTATAAAGAGTATTTTGAATTTAACTACTCAAAGTATTTCGAATTTTAATTATAAAAAAATTATTGATGAAAATATTTATTTTTTAAATGAAAATATTAAAAAAAGGGAAGAACAGGATATATTAGATATTGCTTTTTTAACAAGTACAAAAGTTATTACTTCTAAAGAAAGTTCTTTAGAAATTGAAGAAGGAGAATTAGAGAATAATTCGATAAGCAATGAAATAGAAGAAAATATAATTAAAAATGTGAACAATGCAGAAGAAACAATAGCAAATACAAATATAGAAGAATATAAAACAGAATATATAAAAACAGAAACACAAATTATATCAGAAAATAATATTAAAGAAAGTTATAATACAGTATATGATACTGTTAAAATAAAAAATGAATCAAAATATACGTTGACAGAAGAAATGCTTAGACCTAATACAGATTTTTCAAACAAATCTGATATTTTAATATTTCACACACATACTTGTGAAAGTTATACTCCAACAGAAAAATTTTCATATTTAGCTAGTGGTAATTTTAGAACAATAGATATGAATTATTCTGTAGCAAGAGTGGGGACTGAACTTACTAATTATTTAAAAAATAAAGGGTTTAATGTATTACATTTAATGGATTTACATGATTATCCAGCATATAATGGGTCTTATACTAGATCATATACAACAGTTAGCAATGCTTTAAAAAATAATCCTGCTAGCTTGGTTGTTGATTTACATAGAGATGCTGTGGGAAGTAAAAGTGATTATGCACCTTCTGTTATAATAGGTGAAGAAAAAGTAGCTCAACTTATGTTTGTAATAGGAACTAATGGAGGAGGCTTATCACATGATAATTGGAACATAAATTTAAAGTTAGCTATTAAAATACAGCAAAAAGCTAATGAAATGTATCCAGGACTATTTAGACCTATAATAGTCAGAAACTCTAGATATAATCAAAATTTATCACAAGGAGCTTGTATAATAGAGGTAGGTGCAACAGGTAATACTTTAGAAGAGACTATAGGGAGTATGAAATATTTATCAAATGTATTAGAAGAGGTAATGAAATAGTATTAATATAATATTTGACAATTATTGTATATAAGTGATAACATAAAAAATAGTAAAAGGAGTAAAATATGGGAAAATATTTAGTTATATTTTTTATGTATTCTTTTTGTGGCTGGTTTTTAGAATCAGTTGGAGGAATATTAAATGTTAAAAAGTTTGTTAATAGAGGTTTTTTAATAGGGCCATATTGTCCTGTATATGGTATTGGTGTTGTATTAATTACATTCTTTTTACAAAAATATGTAAATGATATTTTAGTATTATATTTTATGTCAGTCTTAATTTGTGGTTTTCTAGAGTATTTTACTAGTTATATTATGGAAAAAGTTTTTCATGCCAGATGGTGGGACTATCATAATATGAAATTTAATATTAATGGACGTATTTGTTTAGAAACTTTAATTCCATTCGGGCTTGTTGGAGTATGGTTAGTAAAGTATGTTAACCCATTAATTTTTAAATTTGTTGCAAGTTTTAATAGAACATTATCAACAATAAGTTTGAGTATAATAACTATATTATTTATAATAGATGTAATAATATCTTTTAGTGTAATTTTTAAATTTAGAAGAAATGTCAAAAATGTTGAAAATGAAATTAAAGATAACACAGATGAAATTGTTCAAAAGGTAAAAGAAGAATTTGAAGATTTTAAATATAAAATTAGTTTAAGTTTACAAGAAAATAGGGTAAATGCAGTTTATAGAAGTGCAAAACTACAAAAGCGAATAAAGGAATATAGAGCTAAATTGTCTGAAGAATTAGAAAAAACTAAAGAAAAGTTAAGAAAGCTTGCTAATAAATTTGCAGCTTCTTCAGAAGATTTAAAGAAAAAAATAGAAGTAGCATCAGAGGAATGGAAGGTAAAACAAGAGCTTAGAAAGAAAAATATAGAAGATATGACTAAATTAGTTAAAGAAAAGTATTTAAAAAAGAATATATTATCAAACAGATTGTTTAAGGCTTTCCCTGAATTAGAAGTTAAAAGTAAAAAAGATAATAAATAAATAATAAAAGCATTACTGACTTAAGTAATGCTTTTTATATTTATTTTATTTCTAATATTTTATGAGTATAGTCAAGATTAGCTACTCCTTTACCATTTTTAAAACCTAAGGTGTATATGTTTGTTGCAGCTATATCTTTTGCCATCATAGTTTGAAGTTTTGGATCCTTGTTGTTTTCTAAAAATCTTTTAACAGATACAACAATTTTTGCTTTTGGATTATTTTCTGCTATAGAAGAAATAATCCTTTTTCCATGTTTGTTAAAACCTAAAACTCTGATATAAGGTAATGTTTTTTTAGACATTTCCATATCTTTATTTGTAATTCCTATTAAAGCATATAGAAGTATACGTTGAATTCTGCTTTGTGTAAATCTTTTTGTTTTTATTTTACTTATTAATTCTTCTAGAGTATTTGAAGAATTAGCCGCAGTTTTTATTCTATTTTCTAAACCTTCTGTTACATCTGGAAGAGAAGCAATTTCTGTAATTGTCATTTTTCTTAATATATATATAATTTCTTTTTCAAAGGCTTTTATACTAGGAACATATTCGCCATTTTCTATTAATTTTTCAATTATTTCATAGGATTCAAAAGGAACAACAGAATGAATATTTTTTCCATTTGAAATCATTGTACGAATAGCAGTTGCACTTGCAATACCTTTTTTTACAGTATTACTATTGTAATCACTATAATTTCTTTTAATTGTTAAAGCTTTAATTGGTGATTTATATTTTTTTAGAGCTTTTAAATATTCAACTCCAAGAATATTGTTTGGGTTTTGTAAAGTATCTGTGTATTTTGGTGAGTTTCCAAAGTATAAAGACATTGCAATTTCTCTGGCTTTAGGATATGAAAGACCTGAACGAAGTTGATTTTTTATTAAATCTGAAAATTCTTTTGGTTCTTTGTATAAAATTTCAGCAACATCGTTTAAGGCTTTAATTTCGCCAATTTCACTTCCAAAAGATAAATAGTCTATAATGCCTAGTGTACTTAATATTTTTATTGCACCTTGTGCAAAATTTTCAGCACTTGATATTGCATATATAGTAGGTAATTCGATTACTAAATCAATTCCTTGTTTAAGGGCCATTTCTGTTTTTGCCCATTTATCGAAAATTGAAGTTTCACCTCTTTGTGTGAAATTACCACTCATTATAGCAATTGTGAAATCAGCATTTGTTATTTTTTTTGATTCATTTAAATGCAGAACATGTCCATTATGAAATGGATTATATTCTGTAATAATTCCTAAAACTCCACTCATAAAATCACCACCAAAATATTGTAAAATTTAAAGATTACTGTTATAATATCATAGAAAAAATAATTTGTAAATAATTGAGATGACATAAAAGTTAGGAGAGGAAAACACTATGTTAAAAAAAGTAACTATATATACAGATGGAGCTTGTTCAGGTAACCCAGGTCCTGGTGGATGGGGAGCAATATTAATGCTTGATGAATATAAAAAAGAAATTTCTGGATATAGCGAAAATACTACAAATAATATAATGGAAATAACAGCTGTTTTAGAGGCTGTTAAAATGCTTAAATATGAGTGTGAAATAACAATATATAGTGATAGTGCATATGTTGTAAATGCTTTTAAACAAGGTTGGATTTATAATTGGCAAAAAAATAATTGGAGAACAGCTGACAAAAAGCCTGTTAAAAATCAAGAACTTTGGCAAGAATTATATTTTGAATTATCAAAACATAAATTTGAATTTATTAAAGTAAAAGGACATAGTGACAATGAGTTTAATAATAGATGTGATTATTTAGCTACAAATGAAATAAGTAAAAATTCATAATTTGCTTTTAGAAAGGAAAGAATTTATGGTAGTAATAGGTATTACAGGAAATTCAGGTTCTGGAAAAACAACAGTAAGTACAATAATAAAAAATAATTTAAATTGTACAGTTGTTTCTGCTGATAATATTGCAAAAAAGATTAATATTCCAGGAAGTGAATATTATAAAGAAACAATAAAATTAATGGGTGAAGAGATTTTAAAAGAAGATAGTACTATAGATCGTAGAAAATTAGCATCAATTCTTTTTACAAATAGTGAAATAAAAAAACAAATGAATGAAATAACAGCAAGATATGTTGGAAATGAAATTGAAAAAATTATAAATGAAGAAGCAGAGGCTAAAGAAAATAATTTTATAGTAATAGATGCTCCTCTTTTATATGAGTGTGGTATAGATAAATTGTGTACTTATGTTATTGCTGTAACTTGTTTAGAAAAAGAGACTAAAATAAGAAGAATTTGTGTAAGAGATAGATTAACAAGAAATCAGGCTGAACTTAGATTAAATGCTCAACCAGATAGTGATTTTTATGCTAGTAAAGCAGATTATGTAATATATAATGAGGCAACAACCAATTATTTAAATTTAGTTATAGATGTTTTAAAAGTAGTACATAAGATTAAAAAAAGTGAAAAAAGAAAGAGGTTTATAGATTTCCAAAAATCTAAATATGATAAAGGAAAGAATGTTTAAAATGAAAGTTTCAGATTTTTATTATGATTTACCAGAAGAATTAATTGCGCAACATCCATATGATAAAAGAGATGAAGCAAGATTATTAATATTAGATAGAGAAAAACAACAATTAGAGGATAAAGTATTTAAAGATATAATAGATTATTTAAATCCTGGTGACTGTTTAGTAATTAATAATACCAAAGTAATTCCTGCTAGATTATATGGCACAAAAGATACAGGAGCTAAAGTTGAATTTTTATTACTTAAAAGGATAGAAGGAGATTTTTGGGAAGTTATGGTTAGACCAGGTAATAAATTAAAACCTGGTACAATAGCTACTTTTGGAGACGGTATTTTAAAAGCTGAAATACTAGAAGTATTAGAAGGTGGAAATAGAAGAGTTAAATTTGAATATGATGGAATATTTAATGAGATATTAGATCAAATAGGACTTATGCCATTACCACCATATATAACTGAAAAATTAAAAGATAAAGATAAATATCAAACAGTATATGCAAAATATGATGGTTCAGCAGCTGCGCCTACAGCAGGACTTCACTTCACAGAAGAATTATTAGAAAAGATTAAAGAAAAAGGTGTAGAAATTGCTAATGTTACTTTACATGTTGGAATAGGAACTTTTAGACCTGTTAAAGTTGAAAATGTAGAAGAACATCATATGCATTCAGAACATTTTTATATAAAGAAAGAAGACTGTGATAAGATAAATAAAGCAAAAGAAACAGGACATAGAGTTATAGGAGTAGGAACAACTTCTTGTAGAGTATTAGAATCTATTGCAGGTGAAAATGGTAGAGTAGCTCCTATTGAATCAGATACAAGTATATTTATTTATCCGGGTTATAAATTCAAATGTTTAGATGGTTTGATAACTAATTTTCATTTACCAGAATCAACACTTATAATGTTAGTATCAACATTTGCAGGATATGATTTTACAATGAACGCATATAAAGAAGCTGTTAAAGAACGATATAAATTCTTTAGCTTTGGAGATGCAATGTTTATATATTAAAAGGAGAGTAAAAATGGAAAAGAAACAAGCAATTACATATGAATTATTACATGTGGATAAAAATTCTGGAGCAAGAAGAGGTGTAATACATACTCCTCATGGTGATATTCAAACACCAGTATTTATGCCAGTTGGAACTCAAGCAACTGTTAAAGCATTAACACCAGAAGAATTAAAAGATTTAAATGCTCAAATTATTTTATCAAATACATATCATTTATTTTTAAGACCGGGTCATGAGCTTGTAAAAGAAGCTGGTGATTTACATGGATTTATGAATTGGGATAGACCAATTTTAACTGATAGTGGTGGTTTTCAAGTATTTAGCTTGGGAGCATTAAGAAAAATAAGAGAAGAAGGTGTAGATTTTAGATCTCATTTAGATGGAAGTAAAAAGTTTATTAGTCCTGAAATTGCAATGGAAATTGAAGAAGCTTTAGGAGCTGATATTATAATGGCATTTGATGAATGCTGTCCATATCCTTCTACATATGAATATACAAAAAACTCTATGGAAAGAACTACTAGATGGGCTAAAAGATGCAAAGAAGCTCATACTACAACAGATAAACAAGGTTTGTTTGGAATTATTCAAGGTGGTTTTTATAAAGATTTAAGAGAGCAAAGTGCTAAAGAATTAATAGAATTAGATTTTCCAGGATATGCTATTGGAGGTATTAGTGTAGGAGAGCCTAAAGAAGAATTTTTAGATATTTTATATCATACAGCACCACTTATGCCAGAAAATAAACCAAGATATTTGATGGGAGTTGGCTCACCTGATTATTTAATAGAAGCAGCTCTTGCAGGAATTGATATGTGTGATTGTGTTTTACCTACTAGAATTGCACGTCATGGAACAGCTATGACAAGTAAAGGAAAAGTGGTTGTTAGAAATGCAACTTATGAGAGAGATTTTACGCCAATTGATGATGAATGTGATTGTTATGCATGTAAAAATTATACAAGAGCTTATATTCGCCATTTGTTAAATACTAAGGAAATTTTAGGTGTTAGATTATTGTCAATTCATAACTTAAGATTCTTGACTAATTTAATGGATAGAGTTAGAATAGAAATAGAAAATGATAACTTACTTAACTTTAGAGATGAATTCTATAAGAAGTATGGATATTCAAAATAAAAAGTAAATTTTTTAAGGTACAAGAGAGGAGTATTTTATGGACGAATTTAGAAGAATGACGCCAGAAGAAGAACAACAATTTAGAAAGAGAAAAACATTAAAAGTTGGAATAATAGTATGTACAATTATATTAGTGGTTTTAGTAGTATTAATGATGATGCTACAATCACAAGACGCAAAAACTTTTAAATTATTTATTAATGATGTACAAGTTCAAGTTTCAGGTGACTTTATAATTACTGAAAATGGTGAAAATTATATAGCAGCTGAAGAATTTGCTAATTTAATAAATTATAGATTTAGAAAAGGTAGTTATGGAGAATTTAGTCAAAATGAAGAAAATGCGGCTTATATGCAAAACGATTATGAAGTTGCGGCTTTTTCTGCAGGCTCAAATGTGCTTAAAAAATATATAGATGTTGACTCTCAGTTAGATCCAAACACAACTGGAATAACAGTATTATCTCAAAATGGATATGCTGAAACAACAACTTTAAGTTTAGATATTATTGAAAAAAATGGAATTATTTATATACCAGTAAATTGTATTAATGATATATGCAATTCAACAGCACAATTTAATGGAAATCAATTACATGTTTATACTTTACCTTATTTAATTGAAGTAGCAAAAGTAAAAGCTGGAGAGTACAAATATGATACAATTAGTGGTGATTATGAAAATTTAAGAGCTTTGGCATATGGAATGATGGTTGTTATGGATAATGACAATTATGGTGTTGTTGGTCTATATAACAGAGATGATTATAATATTCCTGATCAATATGATAAAATAGTATTTAATCAAAATGTAAAAGAATTCTTAGTTACAAGAAGAAATAAAGTTGGTATTTTAAATAGTGAAGGAAAATCAGTAATTGATATTGATAAAAATTATGAAGAAATATCAGTTTTAAGTGATAGATTAGGTTTATATTTAGTAGCTGAAGATGAACAATATGGGGTTTTAAATAGAGACGGAAAAGAAATAGTTTATCCAGAATTTGATTCTGTAGGAATAACAGAAGAAGTTTTAGATGAATACAAAATAAAAACAGATGATATAATCTATATTCCATATGACACGATGATTGTAGTTAGAGATGGATCAAAATATGGAATTTATGATATAGAAGATGGTCAAAAATTACCACCAACATATTCAGACATAGGTTGTGATCCTGAAGAAGTTTATGATGAAATTGAAGATACTGAAGCTTCTGATATTGAGATTGTTGATGATGCTGAAAAAGTATTACTTTTAGATTTAGAATTAGAAGATGGAACAGGAATTAAAGGTATTGTTGTGAAATCATATGTTTCTGCTATGAATGGAGAACGTTATGGAATTTACGATTCTATAACAGGAAGATTAATTATTCCTTGTGCTTGTACTCAAATTTATGAAATAACACAAAATGGTAGAACAAAATATTATATGGAATTTAATGGTGAACAATTAGAACTAGTGGAATATATAGAAGATCATCCAGAATTAAATCTTCAAAAATATGATGGAAGTTCTGAAGAAGAATAATAATAAAATTAAAAACGCATTTTACTTTATAGTAAGATGCGTTTTTTGTATTTAATAGAGGTATATTTTATTGTTTAAATTCATATTTTTAAAAGAATATAATTTGTTTTAGAAAGGAGTAACTATGGAGGAAGTTGAAAATAAAAGTATAATTAAGAAAGCTATAATAGTTACAATTTTAGAATTTGCACTTACAATTATAATGCTTTTTATTTTATCATTGTTATTAAGTAATACTAGTTTAGAAGAAAAAGTAATTACACCTGCTATTATAGGAATATCTGCTTTTTCTGTAATGATAGGTGGCTTTATTTTAAGTAAAAATGTGAAAAGTAAAGGTATAGTTATAGGTATGGTTTTAGGGATAATTTATATGGTAATTTTATATTTATTCACAAGCATTATAAATATGAATTTTTCTTTAACTTTAAAATCTTTAGCTATGATAGGAGTTGGGATTTTTGGAGGAGCAGTAGGTGGAATTGTAGGAGTAAATATAAAATAAATATTTAATATTCTTTAAATAAAAATGTAATAATAATTTAATTTAAAATCACTATACAAAAAAAATTTGTTATGATATAATTTCACATAGTTGATTTTAGAAAGATTAATATAGAATAATTTTTCTAAGTAGTTTATATTTTAAGAAAGGGGAACTTAAATAAAGTGGTTGAGCAAATTAAAAGAGATTTAATTTCAAAATTAGATTATTTGGGATTAGATTTAGATAACATTAATAGTACTTTATATGATTTTAATCCATTAAATTTTAATGTTTCAAGATTAAATAATGATAAAGACCATAGGGTATTTAGATTTATACCAATAGATAAAATCGAAATACTTCTAACACCATCTTTAAGAAGTGACCCTGTACGTGAAAAATATAGTAAAGCAGAACCATTAGGAAATTATTTAATAAACAATGAAAGTGAAGAATCTATTGAAAAATATAGAACTTTCTTAAAAATGTTACAAGTTTTTTCTATTGCAGATGTTGAAAATGTAAGTAACTTACAAAGTGAAATGGAAAAATCTGAACCATTTAGAGTTAGATATAATAAAGAACATTTATGGCACATTTATTATTCTGAAGTAGCAGACAGATATTTTATGCTTGTTTGTACTAAAGAATCTACCTTTGCAGAATTTTTCTATTTGTTAAAAAAGAAAATAGAACTTGCTAAAAAACCAGACATGGAAGTTTCTAAAATATTTGTACCAATTAATTATTTAAATTATTCAGAAATATATTTAAATAGAGACGAAATTATAGATTTAGAAAATTATTTATGGCTATTTACAAAAAATTGGCCTACTATATTCGAAGTATATGATAAATCAAACAAATTGTCTCTTCAAATTATTGGAGAGACTTTTGTCTATGATACAGTAAAAAGTACTTATAAATTAAAACTTTGTAATTCAGATGAGGCTATCAAATTTTATAAATTATTAAAAGCATTATTTATAATGCAAACAGAACTAAAAGACTATTTTTCTTTTGAAACAAAAATTGATAGTAAAAATGGATTAGAAATATATTATGAAAATTTAAGAATAACTTATGATAATCTTACTGATTTTATAAAAACTCAATATGATAATGCAAAAGTGGAAATAGAAGAGCAAAATAAAACAATAAAAAAATCAGATAAAGAACTTAAAAAGATTAAAGTTAGAATTTCTGAAAAAGAAAAAGAATATATTCAAAAACAAAGAGAAATAGGGGCTTTTTTAGAATGTAAAAAGACTTTTATGGGTAAAATGAAATACTTCTTTAAGTCTAATAAAATGAATAAGAAAATAAAAAAACAATTAGAACAAGAAACACTGGAAAAAGAAGTAGTAGAAAAAGTTCAAAATGAAAAAGATGAAGTAGATTTGAAATCTCTTAATGTTTATATGGAAGATAAAAAGTTTTATACAATAGAAGATTTAGTAGTTATTTATTCTATGCTTGATAAAGGAAAGAAAAAACATCAAAGTATAAACCAAGATTTAAAAGCTGCTAAAGCTACTTTATATAATTATGAAAAGAAAGTAGAAAATGCAGAAATCTATATAAGTGAAATCGATAAACATAAAAAGAGTATTTTTGAATTTTGGAAGTTTACAAGTAAAGATGAACAATTAGCTTTAGAAATGGGTGAAGAACAAGATTCAAAAGATGAAAGAACAATTAAAAAAATCTTTAATTTTGAAATGGATTTTGAAAATCTTGGAATTCAAATGGACAGACTTCAAAGACGTAAATTTTCAAAAGAAGAATTAGATAGTATCTTCATTGCAAAAAGTAAATTGATTGATATTTTAAACAACTTAAGAAACAATCAAATGGATGAGAAGCAATTAAAGTCTGCATTAAAAAAATTAAAAGAAGAATTCAATAATGATAGATTATACATAGATCAAGAAGCTTTTGATATTTTCGGAAATATTTCTGATGATAATAGAAAAACAAAATATATTGGAAGCAGAAGTCATAGAGAAAATGAAAAGAGTAAATATAAGATTTTAAATGTAAATAAAGAAATTGATGTTTTCGATTTTACAGAAAAACTTCAAGCAATTAGAACTTATATTGAAGGAGCGATACCTAAAGTTACAGCTGAATTTGATTTAACATTATATAAAGTTATTCAAATACCTCATCAATTAAATGAAAACAACCTTGAAATAATGAATGTAAATATTGAAAAAGAACTTGAAGAATATGAAGATAAGGGAGAAGGAGCTTTAAATCTTTTAAAAATTAATTTAAAAGAAGGAATGCCACTTATATATTATTCAAATATAATGTTTTATGATAATACAAATCAAACTCTTCCTGAAGGAATGGATATATCAACAAATGTATTAGTTGATTGTTCTAAATTTGATTTTAAATTAGTCAATACAACAAAATTTAGAACAAATAATTATTTTAGAGAGAGTAATAACTTAATTCTTCCTAAATCAAAAGATATATTTGTATATGAATATGATGTAGAATTAAAAGCTGATAAAAAATCTAAAAATGATAAATAAGTATATAAACACTGATATAAATAATAGTAAAGCTATTAAATATCAGTGTTTTTTTGTTTTACAATTATAAATATTTATGATATTATAATTTACATAAATTAAGAGTAAATTCAGTGAGAATAGAAGAAGGGAGACATATACTATGAAATACTTAGTAATATCAGATATACATGGTTCAGGATATTATGCAAATAAAATAAAGGAGATAAATGAAAGAGAAAATCCGGATAAAATAATTCTTTTAGGAGATTTATATTATCATGGACCAAGAAATCCTTTGACAGAAGAATATGGACCAATGGAAGTTGCAGGTATTTTAAATGATTTATCAGATAAAATTATTTGTACAAGAGGAAATTGTGATGCAGATGTTGATGAAATGATTTCTGATTTTAAATTTAAAGATAATTTTAGAGTAACAATTGGTAAATTAAGATTTTTCTTTTCACATGGACATTATTATAATTCAGATAATATTCCTGAAGAAGCAGATGTTGTAATATATGGACATTTTCACACTTGCTTTATAAAAGAAGAATATGGAATTATTTTTGCAAACCCAGGTTCTATATCACTTCCTAAAAATGATACACCACATAGTTATATGATAATAGATGAAGAAAATATGATTATAAAAGATGTTGAAGGAAATGTTATATTAAGTAAAAATTGGATTTAATTTTAATATAAATTTTATAAAATAATAATTATAGAGGTAAATATGGAAAATAACGAATTACCAGATTTTTTAATTAATATGCTTAATGAACAATATGGAGAAGAAACTACTAATAAAATTATTCAAGGATATAAGGCTAAAAGAGTTGTAAGTTTAAGAGTAAATACTCTAAAAAGTAATTTAGAAAAAGTTTTAAAAGTATTTGATGATAATAATATTAAATATGATTTTGTTTCATGGAGTAAAGAAGCATTAATAATTAAAAATGTAACTGAAAAAGAAATTAAAGAATTGGATATTTATGAGAATGGTGAGATATATCTACAAAGTTTATCTTCAATGTTACCACCAATAGTTTTAGATCCTAAAGAAGGAAAAGATATTTTAGATATGGCAGCAGCTCCTGGAGGGAAAACTACTCAAATAGCAGCTTTAACTCAAAATAGAGCACATATAACTGCATGTGAAATGAATAATATTCGTGCAGAAAGATTAAAATTTAATGTTTTAAAACAAGGTGCAAGTTCAGTATATGTGATGCAAAAAGATTCTAGAATTTTAGATGATTTTTTCTCGTTTGATCAAGTTCTGTTAGATGCTCCGTGTAGTGGAAGTGGTACTTTAGAATTATCTAACCCTAATTTGAATAAAAATTTCACAAAAAAATTAATTGAAAAATCAGTTAATTCTCAAACAGCTCTTTTACAAAAAGCTTTAAAGGTTTTAAAAAAAGGGGAAACGATGGTATATTCTACTTGTTCAATACTTTGTCAAGAAAATGAAGATATAGTAATTAAATTTTTATCAAAATTTAATTGCGAGATAATTCCTATTGAATTAGATGGAATCTCGGAATTACCATTATTGCCATCTAAAATACCTGGAACTTTATGTGTATGTCCAAATGAATTATATGAAGGATTTTTTATAGCAAAAATTATGAAAAAAGTATAACTTTTTTAAAACTATTTTGTATTATTAATATAATGAATGCAAATGAAAGGATAAAGGTAATATTTATGGAAAAAGTTTTAAAAGTAGTTTTTATAATATTAATTATATTTTTTACTGGTATATCAATATATCTTTTAGTAACTAGTAAGAACATTTTAAAAGACGAAGTTGCTGATAATGAAAATCAAAGTAATATAGTCGGTACTAATATTAATAATGAAAGTAATATAAATAATGAAGTCTCTTTTGATAATGAATATCCTAAATTTAGAGGAATAGTTGAAGAAACTAATGGTGCTTCTATGATAGTAAGACCAATAGAGGAGAATGATGTAAGAAAACTTTTAGGTGATAAAGTGTTTATTAATCTAGGAGAAAATAATGATATGTTATATTTTGAAGGGGAAGAGCTTTTAATTACTTATACCGGTAATGTAAGAGAAACATATCCTGTTCAAATTGATGTACTTAATATTGAAACAGAATATGAATATCGAACAAAAATTGAAGATTTACCAGAAGAATATGAATTAGAAGATGCTATTAAGGATGCTTGTATAATTAATGTACATGGTAAGGAAATTTATAATAAATCAGAATTTGATAGATTTATTGATAATGTGAATAATAATGTACCAGATTTTATAAGAGTAATAAATTATACAATTGAAGGTGATATGATTATAACTGATGTTAGGTTTGAAGGAAGTAGTAGTTTTAGAGTTTGCAGAGATACAACAAGAGATAAATTTTCAATTACAGAAGATAGGATATATAAAGAATATAGGTATAGCGAATTAGAAATTGAAGAAGATAATGGTGCAAAAATGTATTATCTTGAAAAACCAATTGAAGGTAATTTAGATAAATTATATATATTAGGTTTTGAGGAAAATGTTAAAATAATTGAATAATTTATATTTGCAAATCTATAGTTAATATTTAGCTATAGATTTGTTTTTGTTACTTAAAGATGTTAAAATATATGTATGGGCAAAATTAGTTTAGTGCAATCTTTTGTACTTACTATGCCTACATCAAGCTATACATATGTGCAAATCTAAAAAACAACTGGTGCATATGTTTGATGTAGAGGTGTCCCTAGGAGGAAAAACAGTATGAGAAAACACAACTGGATGGAAACTTCTGGTGAGGCATACATTCATGGAGTTGAATGGCTGCCTGATCAGAGACCGATTGGTATTATTCAGATTGCACATGGTGTGACTGAGTATATCGAGCGTTATGAAGAATTTGCTGAAGTGATGACTACCAAAGGATTTATCGTTTGTGGCAATGATCACAGAGGCCATGGTTCTTCTTCTGATCCTAGCAGAACTCCTATGTATCTCGGAGACAAAGGGGCGTGGTTCGAAGTTGCTGAAGACCTGTACAAAGTCAGATGCAAGATGAAAGTGGAATATCCTAAGTTGCCTTACATTTTGATGGGCTTTTCTATGGGATCTTTCTTGGTGAGAACTGTTTTGATTAAGCATCCTGATATGGCTGATGCTGCAATTATTGCAGGTACTGGTCAGCAGAGTGCAATTGCAATCAAATTAGCAAAGTTCTTGGCAAGTCAGGAAGAAGCAAAATTTGGATATGCCATGACTACTAAGAAAATCGATGAGTTGACTTTCGGCGCTTATAACAAAAAGTTTGCGCCGAATAAGACTAAATTCGATTGGCTTTGCTCTGACCAGACTGCTTTGGATAAGTATCTGGTGGATTCTAAGAGAGGAGACAGCATGACTGTTGGCTTGTTTTCTGAAATGCTGGAGGGTATGGCATTTACGGCAAATGTCGAAAATATTAAGGCAATGCATAAGTATATGCCGGTTTTATTCCTTTCTGGCGCAGAAGACCCCGTAGGTGAAGCAGGTAAGGGGGTTAAGAAAGCTGAGGCCGCATTTAAAAAGGCAGGCATGATGCTTGTTAATTCTAAACTTTACCCTGGATGCAGACATGATATTTTTCATGACTATTGTAAGAATGAGGTTTATGAAGATATCTATAGTTGGATCAAAGGAAATGTGAATATCGCCTAATTATCGAGAGGAGATGGGACAAAAATGCAGGGGCTGTTAGTAGCCCCTGCATGGCATTTTTATTTTAATAATAATTCTCTATAAATAAAGCTTTTGTAGTAAAAGGTAAGATTTCATTAAGTTCGTACCAACCAGAAGCTTTTTCAGTATTATTTTCACCATTTGGATTAGATAAATAAACTAATCCTTTTTCATTACATGCCAGTAAAACCATATAATGAGACGCTTCGGTCCAAATATTTTCTTTTTTATTATCTACACATATTAAAATTGGTCTATCAGTTTCAAGCCAATCTAAAATATATTCTTCATTTAGATATATTGAAGTGAACCAAAAATCTTCGCATTTTAATCCTAAATCATTTAAAACTGTATACATATTTTCTGCTTCAAGATGAGGATAATGTTCCTTTCTTAAAGTTTCTGGAGTTATATCTATATTGTATCCACTAGCAATAATAGCAATAGAGGTAATACCACAGCCGTTTAATGACATTGTTCCACCCCAATAAGGTTCATTAGCCCAAGGTGTGTTTTGATTTTGTTTAAATTCTTTATAAGTTTTAGGATAATCGCTTGTTGTAGAAAAAGTAGAAGTATATCCATCTTTAGTAATATCATATTTTATTTCTGATGAATGTGTAGCTATAGTAGAATTGTTTTTTAAAAATTTATTATATATTGTTGTTATTATAAAATATAAAGTAATTATGATTAATATTAATAAGCCAAGAAGAGTAAGCAAACGTGATATTTTAATTTTTTTCTTTTTTTCTGGTTTATTTGTTATATATGATAATCTATTCATTTTTTCTCCAATTTTAAAATTCATTTGTAAAATGTTTATATATAATTTTTGTTTGATATCAACAGTATAACAATAAAAATTATAGTTGTCATTATTTTTTTAAATTTAAATGGAAATTAAGGTATAAAAAGTAAAGAAGTTGACATAACTTAAGGAAAGTGCTATAATCAATTTTGCAATGGCTTATGAAAATAAGCCAGTTTGTATATCACTAACAGTTTAAAGTAAAGCACACTTCTGTTTTGCTTTAGACGGTTAGGAGGTTAAAATGGAACTTCTGTACATCGGTGCTACGAGAACTAGCTTTGTAAGCTCTGATCCGGCAACTTTGGTTGTTGGCAAGAGATACGAAGTGGACGACGTAACCACTAGTTGGGGACGTTTGCTTTACACCCTTAGAGGTGTAGCGGGAAGGTACGATTCCCGTTGGTTCGAGAGACCTGATACGGTCCCTTATTTCGTGGCAGTTGCACCAATTATGCCCACTGTGGGTAGTAAGATGAGGTGTCAGGTGTTAACGGGAGGTAGAGAAAACGAATTCTGTACCACTTCGTTGATACTGTACATCCGGCACTTGAGTCGCGACATTTATTGTGTTCACACGATGAATAGCGTGTACTTTGTCCGCTGTGAGGGAGCAAATCTTTACAATCCGGAGGATACTTGTGTCTTTCTGGATACCACGGTTAAAGATTTGCTTGGCTACGATTCCAGCTATTATGAGGAACAGTTCGACAAGAGAACTTGTTACGATGATAGCGGGCGCTTTAGGTATAGGTCAGTTCTCCTCGTGAGGATTGATGAACTTCCTGAGGTAGGAAAGCGTATGCTCTTCACCTTCTTAGACCCGGAGGAGGACAATGGGTTCTACTATTCTCCCGTCGCTGTTACGGCAGTGGAATATGTAGGCAATCAGCTTTACTTAGTAAGAGCTGGACATAATGCCTTCATTGCTTATATGGGAGACTGATGCTCTGTTAACCTTCGACTCAACGCGGACCCCGATACTAAATGGGTCCGCGTTTTTTTTTATTATTTTTTTTAAATTTTAATATAGACAATAAAATTTTTTTATGCTAGAATAATTAAGAACTTAATATGCCGATGTGGCGAAATTGGTATACGCACAGCACTCAAAATGCTGCGGGAAACCATGTGGGTTCGAGTCCCACCATCGGCACCAGTGAAGCAGTCGAAAGACTGCTTTTTTACATACTAAAAAGTGGGGCTCGAAAAGGAATGGAGTCAAGTTACAGACTGGTTAAAGCCAGGATGTAATGTTTTTGTTTAAGTGATATTGATATTAAAATCGAAAAATGATATAATTAAAAGGTAGTTTTTTATAGGAGGAATAAATATTATGCCAAAAGTAGTTTTTTTAGGAAGCGCAAATATGGATACAACAATGAAATTGAAAGGTGAATTTCCAGAAGAAGGAACATCTGAGTGTGAAAATCTTGTAGAAAGTATTGCAAGAACAGCTGGAGGAAAAGCGTTTAATCAACTTTTAGCTTTTTTAAAACAATGTCCAGATGCTGAAGTTTCTTTTGTTGGTTGTATAGGAGGCGTTCCTAAAAGAGATGAAAATGGAAATGTTATTATAGATAAAAAAACAGGACAAGAAGTTCTTGAACCAGATGAAAGTGGAAAAGTCATTCATGATATTTTAACTAATCCAGATACAGGTTTGTCAAAAGTAGTTTTAAAAATGTTTTATAGAATGTTAGATGAAAATGGCGAACAAATATTAGATGAAAATAATAAACCAAAATTTATCAAAACAGATGGTAGAATTATTCAAGTTGATAAAAATGGTCAAAATAGAATGACAGGTTATGGAGATGCAATTAAGCAATTAACTCCTAGAAATGTATCAGAATTGGATAGTGTTTTAGAAGGTGCTGATATGGTAGTAATTCAATTAAAAATGCCTGCTGAAACAGTAAAATATATTATAGATTATTGTGAAAAAAATAATGTAAAATTATTAATAGATCCAACTCCATTAGAAAATTCTAAATTATTGGTTGAAAATAATTGTGAATTATTGAAAAAAGCAACATATTTAAGTCCTAACGAAGAAGAAGCCTTTGCTCTTGCTATGTATGCTATTGGAAAAGATGTTGACGAAGTAAAAACTTTATACAAAAAAACATCACCGGAACAAAGAGTAGAAATGATAAAATCTTTAGTTAAAACTTCTCCAAATGTTTTTGTTACAATGGGTGGAGATGGAGTTATATTTAATAAAGATGGACAAGTTATTTCTCAAGAAACTTATCCAACTGAATGTAGAAATTCTACAGGGGCCGGAGACAGCTTTAATGGCGCGTTTGCAGCTTCTATAATTCGTGGAGAAGATTATGAAACAGCTTTATTATATGGTTTATTGGTTTCAAGCATAAAAGTACGTGAAGAATTTGGTACTACAGAGGGTGTGTTATATTATGATGAAACTAAAGAAATTTTTGAAAATACAGAAAGACCAAATAGTGTAGTTGAAGCTATAGGATTAACTCAAGGTGATGAAATTCCTAAAGAAGTTGCAGAAGTAATTGAAGAAGATGAAACACCTATAATACCTAACGATTCATCTGTTCATTCAACAGATGATAATGATGGAGATGAACCAAGATAAATATGTATTTTAGTAAAAAGCCTTAATTTTGATTAAGGCTTTTTGTTTTATAAATTAAATTAGAAATTGTAGATAGTAAAAAAATAGTAATATGCTTGAAAAATAGGTAATAATATGTTATAAATATTTTGTATGATTCAAATTATAGAAAAGAAGTGAGATTAAAATGAAGCATAGAATGTTATTAATTACTAATCCTGCATCTGGAAAAGGAACAATTAAAAGAGATTTATGTAAGATAATTAAAAATTTTAAAAAAGCTAAATTTAGAGTGGATTTAAAATATACAAAAATTGATTATGGTGCAGCTCAAATTGTTATGAACTATGATAAAGATTGTGATGTTATAATAGTTTTAGGCGGAGATGGAACTTTAAATGAAGTAGTAACAGGTCTTACAAGAGCTAATAAAAAAATTAAAGTTGGTTTTATTCCAATTGGTACAACAAATGATTTTGCTAAAAGTTTGAAAATAAAGAAAAATAGAATAGAGCTTTCTAAAACAATTTTAGAAAAAAATATCAAAGATTGTGATACTGGAAAGATGAACGATAAATATTTTAATTATGTGGCAGCATTTGGAGTCTTTACAGAAACATCTTATGCAACTAGTAGAGAACAAAAAAAGAAATTCGGAAGACTCGCATATATTTTCAATGGAATAAAAGAATTATTTAAAATAAGAAAACATAAAGCAAAAATTTATGCAGACGATATGGTAATTGCTGATGATTTTATATATGGAGGAGTTAGTAACTCTAAATCAATAGCAGGATTTGAATTGTATGGTAATGATGAAGTTGATTTAAGTGATGGAAAGTTTGAGGCAATGTTTATTAGAATGCCAAAAAGCTTTTTTAGAAAAATTAAACTAGCTTTTGATTTATTATTTAGAAATAGAAAAAATAAAGATATTATATGTTTAAAAGTATCTAAAATAACAATAGAAGTAGAAGAACCAGTTGATTGGACAATAGATGGAGAATATGCTGGTAAATATCCAGTTGTAAAAATTGAAAACTTACCTAAAAATATGGCATTTTTAGTTTAAAAATATTTATAAAAGTTGCAATTTATGTTGCAACTTTTATTGATTTTTTAGTATATAATTTATATAATTACTAACATAAAATAATTTAACATTTCGTTAAGGTTAATGTTATATAAAATAATATTATGTAATAATATATTGTTTTACAAATAAAGGAGGCATTTATGTTAAAAAAACTTGCGGCATCAATTAGAGAATATAAAAAAATATCTCTTATAACACCTATATTTACTGCATTAGAAGTTGTTATGGAAGTTATAATACCTCTTCTTTTAGCAAAGTTAATAGACGAGGGGGTAAATGTTGGAAGTATGCCTATGATATATAAAGTAGGTTTAGAATTAATTTTAGCTGCTACATTATCATTAACATTTGGGATAATTGCGGCAAAATTATCTGCGAAAGCGGCAAATGGTTTTGCTAAAAATTTAAGACATGATATGTATTATAGAGTTCAAAACTATTCATTTTCTAATATTGATAAATTTAGTACATCAAGTATAGTAACAAGATTAACAACAGATGTTACTAATGTACAACAATCATATCAAATGATGATGAGAATAGTAATACGAGCTCCATTAATGCTTATATTTTCATTAATAATGGCTTTTAGTATAAATAGAAAATTGTCATTAATTTTCTTGGCTATTATTCCTATATTAGTAATTGGTTTATTTACAATTATGAGAAAAGTACATCCTATATTTGAAAGTGTATTTAAAACTTATGATAAATTAAATACAGTAGTTCAAGAAAATGTTAGAGGAATAAGAGTAGTAAAAGCTTTTGTGACTGAGGAAAAAGAAAAGAAAAAGTTTAATAAAGTTTCAGAGGAAATATATAATAAATTTACTAAAGCTGAAAAATTATTAATATTAAATAATCCACTTATGCAATTAGCATCATATACAGCTTTAATATTAATATCTTGGTTTGCTGCACATTTTATTGTAGCAGGAGATTTAACTACAGGTCAGCTTACAAGTTTAATTACATATACTACTCAAATATTAATGAGTCTTATGATGATTTCAATGGTATTTGTAATGCTTACTATGTCTAGAGCATCTGGAGAAAGAATTGCAGAAATCTTAACAGAAGAAAGTGATTTACAAAATCCAGAAAAACCAATATTAAAAGTTGAAGATGGGTCTATTATATTTAAAGATGTAGATTTTAGTTATGTAAAAGATAAGAATAAATTATGTTTGGAAAATATTAATCTTGAAATAAAATCTGGTGAAACAATAGGTATTATTGGAGGAACTGGTAGTTCTAAATCAACTTTTGTTCAATTAATACCAAGACTATATGATGTAACTGAAGGAGAAGTATTAGTTGGTGGTAAAAATGTTAAAGAATATGATATTGAAGCTTTAAGAAATGAAGTATCAATGGTTCTTCAAAAAAATGAATTGTTTTCTGGAACTATAAAAGAAAACTTAAGATGGGGAGATGAAAATGCTACAGATGAGCAAATAGAAAAAGCATGTAAATTAGCACAAGCTCATGATTTTATAAAAAACTTCCCAAATGGTTATGATACATATATAGAACAAGGTGGTACTAATGTATCTGGTGGACAAAAACAACGACTTTGTATTGCAAGAGCACTTTTGAAAAAACCAAAAATATTAATTTTAGACGATTCTACTAGTGCAGTTGATACTAAAACAGATAGTTTAATCAGAACGGCATTTAAAGAAGAAATACCAAATACTACTAAACTTATAATCGCGCAAAGAATTGCTTCTGTACAAGATGCAGACAAGATTTTAGTATTAGATAATGGTAAGATAAATGGATTTGGCACACATGAAGAATTGTTAGAGAATAATGAAATATATAAAGAGGTTTATTATTCTCAAAATAGGAAGGAGGGAGTTTAGATGGCAAAAGGACCTATGAATGGACCAGCAAGGAGAGGAGCTGCCGCTGGACTTCCAAGATTAAAAAGTATTGATAAAGGAACTGTAAAAAGACTTTTAAGTTATGTAAAAAAATATAGAATTTTACTTGTTGTTGCTATTATAAGTATTATTATAAGTGCAATAGCAGGAGTTGCAGGTTCAGTATTTATAGAAGCTCTTATAGATGATTATATAACACCTTTAATTGGTGTAGAAAACCCTATATATACACCTCTTCTAAAAGCGATTTCTGTAATGGCAATAATTTATGTAGTAGGAATATTAGCAAATTATTTGTGTAATAGAGTAATGGTTACAATATCACAAGGAGTTTTAAAAACAATTCGTGATGAAATGTTTGATAAAATGCAAGAACTTCCTATATCATATTTTGATACTCATACACATGGTGAAATAATGAGTCATTATACAAATGATACAGATACATTAAGAGAAATGATATCACAAGGTATTCCCCAAATTATTTCATCAATAATAACTATTGTAGCAGTTTTCTGCGCTATGATTTATACAAGTATTCACTTGACATTAGTTGAAATATTTATTGTTATTATTATGTTTATAATAACAGCAAAAGTAGGTGGTGCCTCTTCTAAATATTTTATGGCACAACAAGAATCAATAGGAAAACTAAATGGTTTTGTTGAAGAAATGATTAATGGACAAAAAGTAATAAAAGTATTTTGCCATGAAGAAAAGGCTAAAAAAGATTTTGATAAATTAAATGATGAGTTATGCGAAAGCGCAACTAAAGCTCATGAATATGCAAATATGCTTATGCCTATAATGGGAAATTTAGGGCGTTTTGCTTATGTGCTTTTAGCAATAGTTGGTGGTATATTAACAATTGATAATATAGGTGGAGTTACAATAGGAGCAATAGCATCATTCTTGATGTTAAACCAAAGTTTTACAAGACCATTATCACAAGTATCACAACAATTAAATGCTATAATTATGGCTTTAGCTGGTGCAAAAAGAATATTTGACTTAATGGATCAAAAACCAGAAGAGGATAAAGGATATGTAACTTTAGTAAATATTAAAAAAGAAGATGGTAAAATTATTGAGGTTTCAGAACATACTGGAATGTGGGCTTGGAAACATCCACATAAAGATGGAAGATTAACATATGAAGAATTAAAAGGTGATATTGTTTTAGAAAATGTTTCTTTTGGATATAATGATAAAAAGAAGGTTCTT
>JAEIGA010003561.1_pt1 | contig 24341 bp, 17 predicted proteins | sample 9270691 | NCBI WGS metagenome assembly JAEIGA01 (sample SAMN17057246, study PRJNA624740) | gut metagenome | biome: biome; isolation source: fecal sample | host: Bos grunniens | place: China: Xizang | collected 2019 | reverse complement strand
TGATGAAACAAAAACTGAACCAAAAAAGCCAAGAACAAGAAAAACTAAATCAGATTCAGAAAAATCAGATGATAAATCTGAAGGTTCTGAAGAAAAACCAAAAAGAACTAGAACAAAAACAAAAAAAGAAGAATAGAGTTTAATTCTCTAGAAATATAAAAAACAGATTTATTCAACTTTTCTAATAAAATAGTTTGATTGAATAAATCTGTTTTTTTTTTATCTAAATTCGAATTATTCTTGAATGTGAAATTACTTCATTTCCTTCTTCTGTAATGAGGATGTCGTTTTCTAGGCGGCATCCTCCGTTTTTTATATCATAAAGTCCTGGTTCTAAAGTTAAAATCATTCCTGGTTCAAATGATAATGTGCTGTCTGTTTTTGTGCTAACGCGTGGAGATTCGTGAATTTCAAGACCAATAGCATGACCTAAAGAATGGGGCATTTTTTTCTTAGCTTTTGCAAAAACAGAATCTGCTTTTTTTGCAGCTTCAACAATTGTGTGTCCTTTTTTGTATAATTTTAGACATTCGTCGTAAGCTGTTTGAACTAGTTCAAGTTGTTTTTCCTGTTCTTCTGAAAGTTGTCCCATTGCAACAGTTACAGTAGTATCGCTTGTGTAGCCATTATAAACAACTCCAAAGTCTAAAATTGAAAGCCCGTTATCAGGCCATTTTGCAGAAGTGTACCCTGGGAATGCATGAATTGCAAAACTTCTAGAAGGTCCAGCCGCCAAAGTATCAAAACCTGTTCGTTGGCAACCATTAATGCGACATTCTCGTTCAATCAATAAAGCAACATCCATTTCTGTTTGAATTGATTTATTTTTAATTCCTTCTTCAATTTTATCAATAATTAAATCACCAATTCTTGCGGCTTCTTTTGTACATTCAATTTCGTATTCGTCTTTTATCATTCGAAGTTCTTTTACAAAGTTATGAACTCCGTATTCAATACAACGACATTGGTACATGCTCAAAGCATCAACAAATTTCAAATAATCTGGATAAGAAAGCGTTGTAGGTAATTCTACTTTGTCTGATATTCTGTGAACCGCACCCAAGTTTAATGCTGCTTTTGTTGCGTCAATTTCTTTGCATTTGTATTTTGTAAAGGGAATTAATTTGTCGTAAAATGCATTTTGTTTTGCAAGATTTTCGTCCCAAGGAATTAAAATAGAGAAACCATCTGAAAAAATTAACAAAACTGCATCAGAAGAATGGCCTGTAAAATAATTTATTGCTGGTTCTCTGTGTTCTTCGTTATCAATAAAAACAACACATCCCAAATTATTTTGTACTAAATATTCTGAAAGTTTTGATTTTCTGTTGTTGTATATTTCTTGCATTTCTTCTTGAGTTCGTTTTGTCATATTTGCCTCTTAAAAAGTTTAAGTTTGAGATAATTTTATCTTTTAATTTTTTTTTATTTAGGGGATATATAAAACCCTAAAAACGGCCGAGTCAAGGCTTTAAGCAAAGCGTGCCTTGATAGGACGTATTATTGATATTGCAATTTCGTCTTTTGTAATTATTAATTCAATAGCTCCAATTGTTGCAAAAATAAAAAAGTTTAATAAAATAGGTATTCCTTGTGATACAATTTTACTTGCCCCTGCAAATGCGGAACAAAAAATTGGTGTTAAAAAGTAGCAAGGAATTGCGGCTATAAAAGATAAAATAATGATTTTTACTATATAAATCAATGAATTTTTTATGATTTTTTTTGTGTTAAAGGTTTCCATTTTTTTCATGTATATAAAAAGGAAAACAGTATTAACAAAACTTGCTAATGAAAGCGCTAATGCAATTCCGTTTCCGCTCATTGGTTTTACAAGGATTAATGCAAAAATGATATTTGCAACAAAACTGATAATTCCAGCTGTTGTTGGAAGTTTTGTGTTTCTTTGGGCATAAAAAGCTGGTGAAATTATTCTGTTTAATGCAATGAATAAAAGTCCTGCTATATGGAACCTAAATTCACCTAATGTGAGTAAAACTGATTTATCGTCAAAACTTTTTGATTTATACAAAAGTGTAATCATTTCTTTGCCATTTACCAAAGAAAAAAATGTAACAGGAATAGAAATCAAAATCATAATTTTTATTGCCTGAACTAACATTGAGTTAAATTCTTCCCATTTTTTTTCGTTTGCCAAACCAGATAAATCTGGAAGAATTACTGTTCCAATTGAAACTGCAAAAATGCCTAAAATTAATTCTTGAAGTCTTAAGCTATATTGCAAACTTGAAGCAATTCCTTCACCGGAACGAGTTGCTAAAGATGTGGAAACAACATCGTTTAATTGATAAGCGGCCATTCCTAAAATTGTTGGAACAATTAAAGCAATAACTTTTTTTGTTCCAGGGTTTGAAAATGTCTTTTTTAAAGAAGTAAAACAGATTTTCCAACCAGTTTGCCTTATAAAAGGCCACTGAAACAACGCTTGAATACATCCGCCCAAAATTACACCAATAGACATTGCTCTTGCTGGGTTTTCTGTGTATGGTGCCAAAACATAAGTTGCAATAATTACAACCGCATTAAATAAAACCGGAGTGAATCCTGATGGAGCAAAGATTTTACATCCATTTAAAATTCCCTGAAAAAATGCAGCCACAGAAATTACAAAAAGATAAGGGAACATAATCCTTGTTAAAACTGTAATTTCGTTTTTCTGAAGCATCCAATATTCAAGTTGAGCTGCGTAATCAGCGGCATTTATATTAACAGGTTTTTTACAAAAAATTAATGTTATAAATGGAGAAATTATAATTCCCACCACCACAACCACCGCCGTCAAAAACGAAACGAGCGTAAAAGTGGCCGCCAAAAATTCTTGGGTTTCTTTTTTGTTTTCGTCAGAATCACCCTTTGAAAGATAATTTTTAAAAGTTGGAATAAAAGCAACCGAAATTGCGTTTTCTGCAAAAAGTCTTCTAAGAAGATTTGGAATCATAAACGCTGTAGAAAAAGCGTCGGCATACATGCTTGTTCCCAAAAAAGACGCTTTTGTCATTTCGCGAACAAGTCCCATAATTCTAGAAGCAAAAGTCATTAAAGAAAGAATAAGACCGGATTTTACAAGAGATTTTTTTTCTTTTCCCATAAATAAGAAGAATATAGCAGAAATGGATTAAATTCAATTCTTGTGTTATTTTTGTGTTTCCCTGACCTTTATAAATAGACATTTTGGAGATTTATATATATAATTTATCCGTATGAAGAAAGTATCATTTTTGTTTGCAATTTCTATTTTTGCGTTTTTTTCGAATCAATTAGTTGCTCAAAACATTACTACTGCAAGTGCATATTTTAAAACTATTTCTGAATATTATGCATCTTTGAAAGATTATGAAGTTGACTTTGAATTGAAAGTTGATAAAAAAGAATCAGCTGGAAAAATCTCTTATAAAAATCCAGATTTGTTGCGTATGGATTATTCAAATCCAGAAGAACAAGTTATTGTTTTTAATGGTGATATGCTTGTAATTTATTTACCAGGTTCGTCTGCTGTTTTGCAACAACAGGTAAATGCGTCTGGTAATGCGGCTTCAATTGCAACTGCACAAGGGTTGGGGCTTTTAAGCAGATATTATACAGTTGCTTATGAAACTGGTCAGAATGCAGAGCCGCTTGAAGAAGGTTCTGATGAAATGGTAATTAAATTTATTTTGAGCCGTAAAAATGCAACAGAAGCTTTTAGATACATAAAAGTTGATGTAAATCCAAATACTCAATTAATTAGAAGAATTACTGCTGTAACTCCAAAAAATGAAGAATTTGTATTGAACTTCTACGATTATAAATTAAATCAAAATATTACAGATCAAAGATTTATTTATGATCCACCTTCGTCTGCAAATAATTACAATAATTTCCTATTTACGGAGTAGTTTTCTTTTATGGATAGTTACGGAGAATTATTAAAAAATACAAGAGAATCAAAAAATCTAGATTTAGATAAAATTTCACGAGAACTTACTATAGAAAAACGTTATTTAATTGCTTTGGAAGAAGAAGATAATGGTGCTTTTCCTGGCGAAGCGTATTTAACTGGTTTTTTAAGAAATTATGCAAAATATTTGGAATTAGATGCCGAGTATGTTTTTAAATTGTATCATAATAAAGAACTACAAGAAGCTCCTATTCCAGAGGCTTTAATTGCAAAACAAAAAATTCCTTCTTATGTGTTTACAATTATTTTGCCAATTGCGGTTGTTGTAATTTTTGCAATTGTTGCAATTTCCCTGTTATCCGTAAAAAAGTCAAAACAAAAACAAGAAGAAGCTTTGAAAGCTAGTAAAAATGTAACAAAACAAATTGAAATTACAGATAAAAAATTTGTTGATAGAGTTTACAAAGGTGATCAATTATTAATTCCTTCAAATAACGGTGGCAACATTGTATTGACTGTAAAGGAAACTTTGTCGTCGTTTGGGCTTAATACTCCTAATGGAACTTTCTATGTTGATTTAGCTGAAGAAGTTGAAGTTGATATTGACGGAGATAATGTTTCTGATTTAATTCTTTATGTTTCTGATATTTCTTCAACAGATGAAAAGCGTGGTGCAGAGGTTTCTGTATTATTGCGTCATGGGGTTGCTGCTGATGTTGATAATGTTGATGTTGAAGATATTCCATTTGCTTCGGAATTAAAGAATAAACATCCATATAAAGTTATCTTGGAAGATAACAGAGCGTATCCGTTTACAGTTAATGTTTCATTCCGTGGTGCTTGTTTATTCCGTGATAAAGTTGACCGAAGCGCTGCTGTTGAAACTTATTTTGAACGTGGTGAATTGTTTACCGCAAATCCAAAAAATGGAATTCGTTTGTGGATTTCTAACGCAAATGCATTAAAAATTACAATTATTGCAGACGCTCGTACTTTTGAGTTAGAAATTGGAGAGGCAGGCAAAGTTTTGGTTGAAGATATCAAATGGATTAAAGATTCTGATGGAAAATACAAATTGGTGGTAATTGAACTTGACTAGTTTTTTTATTGATCAACATGGGTGTTCAAAAAATCAAACCGACGCAGAACTTTTAATTGGTTATTTAACTGAAAATGGTTTTTCACACACTTTCGATTCTACACAAGCAGATTTTATTTTAATTAATTCCTGTGGTTTTATTGAATCTGCAAAAAAAGAATCTATAGACGCTATTTATCAAATTAGGAATTCTTATCCAAAAGCAAAAATAATTTTAACTGGATGTCTTGCAGAAAGATATTCTCAGTTGATGTATGATTCAATTCCTGAGTTGGACGGCGTTTTTGGTAACGGTGATTTATCTAAAATTGTAGAATTTATGAAATCAGTGCAGAATGGAAACAGACTTGTAAAAACCTATCCGCAAGAAGGGGTTTGTTCTGGGGCTCGTCCTGTTGTATTGAATTTTCCTGGTTCTGCTTATGTAAAAATTACAGAAGGTTGTTCAAATTATTGTTCATTTTGTGCAATTCCGTTAATTCGTGGTGAAGTGCGAAGCCGTTCCATTGTAGAAATTGTTGAAGAAATAAAATCCTTGTTAAAAAATAACATTTATGAAATTAATCTTATTGGCCAGGATTTAGCTGCTTACGGAACTGGTAAAAATGATGATGTTTTACAAGGCCTTGATATTGAAAATTCAAATCAAATGTCATATTTGGCAATGTTGTTTTCCCAAATTGCAAAATTAGAACAAGAATTTAATAGTTTTATTGTTCGACCGTTGTACATTCATCCAGATCATTTTAATTTGGATATTCTTCCTGTAATGAAAAGTTCAAAATGCTTTGTTCCGTATTTTGATATTCCTTTTCAGTCTGGTGATGATAAAATCATCAAATTAATGAACAGAGTTGGTTCTGGGGCGAATTATTTAAATCTTGTGAATAATATAAAATCATATTTTCCAGAAGCTGCAATTCGTACTACTTTTTTAGTTGGCTTTCCTGGAGAAACTGATGAAAGTTTTGAAAATACTTGTGCTTTTGTTGAAAAAATAAAACCAATGTGGTCGGGCTGTTTTTCATATAGTAGGGAAGAAAATACTCCTGCATATAATTTTAAAAAGAAAGTTTCTTCTAAAGTTGCAGAAAAACGTGTAGAAAGACTTCAGGAAAAACAGCAAAAAATTACAGAAAATTATTTAAAAGATTATGTAGGAAAAGAAATATCTGTTATAATAGAAGAAGTAATTCAGAATAATCCTGAATTTTCTGAAGATATTTCTGAAGGTCTTGCTATCGGTCGTGCTTGGTTTCAAGCTCCTGATGTTGATGGCTGTGTCGTTGTTAGATATGATTTTGATGATGCTATTCAAGCAGATTCTGTAAAACCTGGAAATGTTTTGCGTGCAAAAGTTTTAGCTTCTTCTGGTGTTGATTTAGATGCAAGATTAATAAAAGTAGAAAGAAGTTTGGAAAATACAAAATGAAAACAGTTGCGGTAATAGTTCCTAGTTTTGCTATTGAATATAGCTTAGAGTTTTTGTCGGGAATTTATGATTATTTTAATGATAAAGATGTTAGAGTTTTAGTTGCTCACTCAAGATTTTTTAATGACTCTATTGGAACATTCAATTACCAATATTTAACAGTTTTTAACCTTTTAAAATCTGAACAAATTGATTTAATTATTTGTGCATCTGGTATGTATACATCATCAATGTCAAAAGTTGAATTTGCAGAAGTTTTAAAAAAATATACAAATAAGCCAATTATTTCTGTTGCTTTAAGTTTTGATTTTGAAAATTGTTATAATATTGTTCAAAAAAATAATTGTGATGAAATTTTTTATGAAATTGTAAATCATCTAAAAACAAAACATGGATGTAAAAAATTTGCCTTTTTATCTGCCAATTCTCTTGAGTCAGAAGACGGAAAGCAAAGATACGCTGCTTTTGTAAAGGCTGTAGAAAAATGTGGCGTAGAGTTTTCAAAAGAAGATGAAATTGATGGAAAATTTGTGTATGCAATTGCCAAAGCAGAATTAGAAAAAAAATATAAAAAAAAGGAAGAAGTAAAATTTGATGCTTTGATTGCGGCTAATGACGGAATGGCGCTTGCTGCAATTGATCACTTTAAAACTTTGGGAATAAAGATTCCAGATCAAGTAAAAGTAATTGGTTTTGATAATTCTTCCAGTTCAAGATTGTCAAATCCTCGTCTTTCTTCGGTTAGTCAAAATATTTATGGGCAAGGTTTTAAAGCTGGAGAACTTGCAATAGATATTTTAGAAGGAAAACAAGTAGAAAAAAACGTAATTGTAGAATTGGATGTTTTATATAGACAGTCTTGTGATTGTGTTTCTAAAACAACTTTTGAGCCAATTTATATAGACAAGTTTGGTAGGGAACAAGTTGAAGATTCAATAGAAGGACTAAATAATAGTTATTCTGAAACAATACAAGAAAAGTACAATATTATTTCTTTTATGGATATTGTAAAAAGTTCAAATACTATACGCCAATTTTATTATGATTTACCCTATATTATTGATAATATAAATATGGAAAACATACAAATTGTATTTTATAAGGAACCTGTTTTTTTAGATCCTGAAGAAGATTTTTGTGTTCCTGAAAATGCAGAATTAAAAATGTTTTATGATTCAAAAACAAAAAATAAAAAAATGTTGGATGATGAAATTTTTAATCCAAGTAAAATTTTATTTTCTGAAAAATATTTATCAGATACCAAAGGTGTTTATATTATTCAACCAATTTTTTCTGGTGAAATAAATTATGGTTATTGTATTTGCAAAATAAACACCAAAAAATTTGTAGATTATGGTGTTCATTTAAAAATTTTTATTAATGCTATTTCTCAAGCTTATGAATATACTCACCAGTTGCTTTTGACAGAAAAATTAAAGTCTGAAAATTTAGATTTAAATGCAGTTTCTCGCACAGATGAATTAACAAAAATATTGAATAGACGAGGTTTTAAAGAATTAGGACAACGTGCAATCGATCTTGCTCAAGAAAAACTACAACCGGTTGTTGTTTTTTTTGGTGATATGGACGGATTAAAAACAATAAACGACACTTATGGCCATGAAATGGGGGACAAAGCAATAAAACTTCAGGCAAAAGTTTTGTCAAAAGCATTCCGTACAGATGATATTGTTGGACGGCTAAGTGGTGATGAATTTGGTATTATTGCAGTAGGTATGGGCGTTGAAAGAATTGGTGATGTCAAAGAAAAGGTTGCAGCCTTAAATGAACAAATATCAAAAGAAAATGATTTGCCTTTTACATTATCTATAAGTCTTGGTGGGGTAGATTTACAATCTTCTAGTAATTTAAAACGCTTGCTTTCTGAAGCAGATAAAAAATTATATGTTGAAAAACAAATAAAACATGCTAAAAGAAGGTAAATGAATGGATATCCAACAGTCTTTGTCAGTTTTGAATGAAGAACAATATGCTGCTGTTGTTCACGAAGGTTCCCCTTTGTTAATTTTGGCGGGTGCTGGTTCTGGAAAAACAAGAGTAATTACAACAAAAATTGCATATTTAATAAATCAAAGAAATGTTGAACCATATTCAATTTTATCTGTAACATTTACAAAAAAAGCTGCAAATGAAATGCGTGAACGAGCAATTGCTTTGGATCAAAGAGCAGAAGCTTCAATGATACGTACTTTTCACTCTTTTGGTTCGTGGTTTTTAAGAAAATTTAGTTCAGACGTAGGTTTAATTCCATCCTTTACAGTTTATGATGATTCAGATATGGAAGTTTTATTGCGTAAAGCTATTCCATCTTTAAATCAAAAAGAAGCAAAACTTGCAGCTCATCAAATTGCGTTGGCAAAAGATTATTTTTTAACACCAGAAGATGATCTTTCAATTCTTGGATCAGAATTAGATATAAATCAAATTTATTATGAATATCAAAAAAGGCTAAATGCTACAGGAAATGTCGATTTTGGTGATTTAATTATGTTGCCGGCACAAATTATGAATGAATACTCTGATATTGAAAATTATATTCATAATAGATTTAAAGTTGTAATGGTTGATGAATATCAGGATTCAAATATTGCACAATATAAACTTTTGCAAAAAATTTCTGGCGTAGAAAAAAATACGGGAAATTATGTTTGCGTAGTAGGTGATGATGATCAGTCAATTTATAAATTTCGTGGTGCGGAAGTTCAGAATATTTTGTCTTTTGCAGAAAAGTTTCCTGGAACAGAAATTATAAAGCTTCAAACAAACTATCGTTCTACAGAAAAAATTCTTGATGCTGCAAGTATAGTTGTTCAAAAAAATAGAAATCGGCTTGGAAAAACGTTAGTTTCTGCACGTGGGGAAGGTGAAAAACCAACTTTAATTTTTGTAGATGATTCAAATGCCGAAGCTACTTTGGTTGCAGATCTAATTAAAAATTCAGAAAAAACAAATGGAAAATATTCAGACTGGGCAATTTTATACAGAACAAATGCACAGTCTTTAACATTTGAAAAAGAATTTTTGCGAAGAAAAATTCCATATGTTTTAGTTGGATCATTAAAATTTTATGAACGTGAAGAAATTAAAGATATTTTGGCATATATTTCTTTGTTGGCAAATCCAAAGGATGAAATTTCTTTTAGAAGAATTGTAAATAAACCGGCAAGAGGAATTGGACCAAAAACACAAGACACTTTGGTAGAAAATGCATTTGATGGTAATCAATATAAAAATCTTTTGGAATTTTCAAAGGAATATTCTGTCAATCTTACAAAAAAAGCAAAAGAAGGCGTGGAAGCTTTTATAAAAATAATGGATTCAATTATGAATAGTTTGCAAAATGGAAAAAGTCTTGCAGATTTTATTCAAAATGTTGCTGTCGCTACGGGGCTTGAAGAATATTATAAATCTAGTGATGAAATTGAAGGTACAACAAGAGTTCAAAACTTACAGGAATTGGCCAATAGTGCAGTTCCTTTTGAATGTAGTCTTGAAGGAGTAACAGAATTTTTGGATTCAATAAATCTTGATCGTTCTTTGGAAATTTCAGAAGGTGAATCTTTGCAAGATGCCGTTACATTAATTACATTGCATAATACAAAAGGACTCGAATATAGCAAAGTTGTGATTACGGGGTTAGAAGAAGGTGTTTTCCCATGGCAAGGTAAAACTGGTGACGAATTGGAAGAAGAAAGACGTCTTTTTTATGTAGGGATTACACGCGCAAAAGATGAATTATACATTACTTCTGCATTAAAAAGAGTTATGTATGGTTCTTGGCAGTATACAAAACCAAGTCAATTTTTAAAAGATGCAGAAGATGCTTTTTCTGTAATAGGGCGGGCACCGTTTGGATTTGTAAAAACTTCTTCTTCCAAGAAAGTTGTAAATCAAAATTTTGGAACGTTTGGAAAACAAATAGATAGTTCTTTTTTTTCTTCAACAAAATCTGTAACTTTTACTTCGCAAGACTTTTCCAAAGAAGAAGATTATCAAACTGCGTTAACATATCAGACTGGAACAAAAGTTTTTGTTGATGACGAAGGTTATGGAATAATTATAAAACAGTTTGTAAAGAATGAAGAAATTGTTGTTGATGTTCAATTTGAAAATGGTAAAGTAAAAAAGTATTTGCCTAAATATCAGAAAAATAAGTTGTTAGTAATAAAAGAATGAAAAAAGTAATGACAAAATAATAATATGATATATAATTAAATATGGGTATGGGTAAGAAAAGAAAACGAATTGCCATAATGTTAGATTATCTTACATCAGAGTATTCGGAAGAGTTATTAAAAGGCATTGATAAATGCTGCGCAGAGAATGATGTAGATTCAATTTGTTTTGTTAGTGGCGAATTAAAATATAAAAGAAATGGTTTTTCATATCAGTATGTTTCTGTAACTTCATTAATTCGTCCAAATTTTGTGGATGGTGTTATTTTAATTTCAGGGACACAAATGCACAATGTTTCTTCTGAATTTTTTATTGATTATGTAAAAAGTTTAAAAGTTCCTAATTTGGTAAATGTTTCAACAGTTCTTTCTGGAATACCTTCTGTAATTTCAGATGCACCAGAATCTTTTGCTGGCCTAATTGATTATTTAATTCAAAATCAAAATACTAAGAAAATTTTGTTCATGAGTGTAAATTCAATTTCTGTAGAAGCACAAGAAAGAATCAAAATTTTTTACGATGTGCTAAGTAAACATAATATTTCAAAAGATGATGTTGTGGTTCTTTCTGGAAAATTTGATTATCCTTCTGCACAAAAAGCATTGGAAAACTATTACGAAGAAAATCATTCATTTGATTTTGATACTATTATTGCATTGAATGATGATATGGCTTTTGCTTGTATAGATTTTTGTAGGAAACTTGGTTTACAGGTGCCAGAAGATGTTATTGTTTCTGGTTTTGATGATTTACCACGTTCTTCAATTTCTAATTTACCGTTAACTACAGTAAATCAACGTTTGAATGCACAGGGATATGCTGCAGCAAAACTTTTGCTAGAAAAAGCCGCTGGTAAAAAAGTGGAACTTGTTAATAAAATTCCTGCAAATGCTGTTTTACGTGTTTCTACAGAAAGAAATCCATATAAAAATAAAGAAAAAACATCTGAGAATGTACAAACTATCTCTGAAAAAGATTCTGCTTACGAATGGTTTGTAAAAAGAAATCAACTTTATGAAGCAACAAGATTTTACACAGATATATCAAACGATATGTCTTTAGCACAATTAAAAAAAGTTTTAAACAGAGATTTACCAAAATTTGATGTAAAATCTTTGTTTATTGCTATATATGAGTCTCCATGTGTAATGGAAAAGCCTTTTGATTATTTTGAACTTCCAGCTAAAGCTGTGGTTTTTGCTGCATATGATACAGAATCTAATTTTGTTTTTGATAGATATGAAGATGAACTTGTCTTTAATCCTCAAAAAGAAGTTGTGCCAAAGAAATTTGCACATTTAGTTCATGGTGATATGATTTGTATTGCTCTTTTTAAGGGAAATGTAAATTATGGTTATATGATTTTTAATAAAGGTAATACAGATCTTACTGTTTATGATATTCTTTCAAGAACCATATCATCTTTAATTGCTTCTGTTTTTTCTTACAAAGTTGCTGTTGATGAACAAAATAAATTGCTTGATAGTTGGATGAAAACTGATTTAATGGCTTCAACAGATGAATTAACCGGAATAAAAAATAGGCGTTCCTTTTTTAATGTTGGATCTGCAACTATGATGTACGCAGAAGCGGTTGATCAAACAGGACTTGTAATTTTTTGCGATATGGATGGACTTAAATCAATTAATGATACTTATGGTCACGATGAAGGTGACATTGCAATTAAGGCCGAAGCTGATATTCTTGTAAAAAATTTTAGAAAAGATGATCTTGTTGCTCGAATTGCTGGTGATGAGTTTGCAATTATTTGTCAAGGAACTAAGTTAGAAGATTTTGAACGTATTCGACAAAATATCGAAAATGATTGCGAAAAATGGTCAAAAGACAATAATAAACCTTATATGCTTTCAATTAGTATGGGTGCGCAAAAATATCCGTCAAAGGATGTTGGATTTAATTTAGAGAAACTTTTATCTTTGGCAGATAATTCTTTGTATAAGATAAAAAAATTAAAGAAACGAAATAAAAAGAAACTAAAATAACGTATCTTTTTAATTTAATTCCAGTCCCTTTGAATGTAAGTTGCTCTTGGGCGTGCAGTAATGTCTACACGGCGGTTTTGAGCACGTCCTTCTTCTGTGGCATTTGTTGCAATTGGCATTGTTCCACCGTAACCTTTGTATGTAAATAAAGATTCTTCAATTCCGTGGTCAATTAGAGCGTTCATTACAGTTCTTGTTCTTTCAATGGAAAGGTTTAGCTGTCCAACAGGTTTGCCAACATCTGCTGTATGACCTTCTACCAAAATTGTATATCCGTTATCTAAAAGAATGTTTTTTAAATTGTCTGCAATTGCTTTAATTCGTGGTTCTTCAGAAGGAAGTAATTCTGGAGAGTCAGGAATAAAGTTTAAGTTTACAGAAAATAAAATGCCATTAATTGTGTCGCTTACAATTACATCTGGAACTTTATTTTCGTAAAAATAATTTTTTACATCGTTATAATGAACATAATAATTTTTGTCTTTTTCAGGTACTGCAATGTCGTAAATTAAATTTTCTTTATCTAATAAAATAACAACTTTGCCCTGTGTTAAAAGTTCAATGTTTTTTTGGTCAGCAAGAATCTTTAAGGCGTCTTCTCTGCTAATAATAGGATCTGTTCGGTTTCTTCCAAAAACTTCTCTTGCTTTTATGTAAAGTGGATCAAGTCCAACTCTATCTTCATAATCTGCAAGATTATTTGAATAATGATATTTTACAAGGCCATTATTTTTTACAAAATCAGGATTTACAGAGTTTTTTTCAAAAATTACGTTCATTTGGTCGTCCCAAATTTTTGGGAAAAAACATGGATATGTGTCGTCGCTAATATATTCGCCATGAACATGAAGAGCCCCCCGAGCATCAATAATAATTCCAGAAAAAGCTCTTGTCGAAACAACATCAATTGGTTGTTCCGGTTTAAAAGCGTAATCATGTTTTACAAGAAGTTTTCCAATGTTATTTACATTTGTTGTATTTGTTGAATTTAAAGTTTTTAAATCATGCGAAAATATATCTTGAGTTTTGTAGCCACTAGTAATAAATGCAAAAATGTTATCTAACGAAATGTTGCCGTTAATTACCTGGTCAGAAAGTGTAGATTCTGAATCTGCAAATAACGAAAGTAATGGTTGTTGAATTAGTTGAGGCATTTTTGAATTTATATGCTTTGAAGCAATTTTTTTTCCAGAAGGTAATTGAACTTGTAATTTTTGCGCGTCCAAGGAAAGATTAGAAACAAAATCGCGAGAAATCCAATTTATTGTACTTTTTGATTCTACAGAACCGTTTTGTGTTTTCTGAACAGACTGTTGAGAAAAAATTTGTGAAAAAACAAGAGTAAAAATAATAAATAAAAATAATTTTTTTGCGTTAAAAAGTTTCATAAAATCCACCCTTTTGGAACTTTTAAAATTCTCTTCATCTGAGTATCGGATTATTTTGACGGAATATAAAGAATTTTTCCAATTTTTAAAATAGCATTTTCTTTAATACCATTTAATTCACAAATAGCATCAACAGTTGTTTTGTATCGTCGGGAAATGGACCAAAGAGAATCCCCAGCAACAACTTTATATTTAATTGGAAAATCAATAGGTTCAATTTCTTTTATTGCTTCTTCTGCGGCAGCTTTCATTCCAAGTGGAAGCCTAATTTTGCTTTTTTTGGAAGGATGTGTAAAGCCCATTATGTAAGATGGATTAAGATGTTTTATTGTTTTTTGTTCAATGCGTAAGTTGTTTGCTAATGTATTTAATGAATAAGCCTTTGAAACTTCTATGTAATCAAAATGACCGTTTTTTTCGTTTTCTAAAAGTTCAAATTCTTCATTGTGATGAGGTAAATCAATTCCGTAATATTCTGCATTTATGGCTAAATCTGCAATTGCTAAAAGTTTTGGAATATATTCTGCGGTTTGTTTTGGCAATAATTTATTATCAACTAAATACCAAAAATCTTTTTGTTCTGCTTTTCTTAAAACCCGATTCATTGCTCCCATTCCGCAATTGTATGCTGCAATAGCAAGAAGCCAATCATTAAATTGTTTGTAATTATCTGTTAATTTGTTTAATGCAGCTTCTGTTGAAGCCCAAGGGTCAAGACGCTGGTCAACGTAATCGTTTAAAGTTAAAAAAGGATAAACACTGTTTGCCATAAATTGCCACATTCCAATTGCGTTAGATCTTGATTTTGCATTTGTCTTGTAGTTTGACTCAACAACTGGCAAATATTCTAAAATTTCTGGCATGTCTTTTTGTTTAATTGCTTGGCGAACAAATAATCTATATTCCATTGCATTTTCAAGGCAATTATATAAAAGTTGTGTCCATTTTGGAGAAAGATATTGTTTTCTAAATCTCTCAACTTCTGGGTGATCCATTCCTGCAAAAGGGAGCGGTTTGTATTCAATTTTTTTTTCAGATTCTACAGTTAAATCAGATTCTTCTAAATTTTCTGAAAATTCAGGTTCAGTTGAAAATTCTGTTATTTTTGCTGTGATATTTTCAAGTAGTGTTTGTTCAGGTTGATTTTCAGCTGGTTGTAATTCATTTTCTGTAATACTTTTTTTAGTTTTTTTGATTTCTTCGTCGTTATTTACTTCTGATTTTTTTTTCTCTGAATTTTCTTGAGAATTTAAATTATCTGAATCATTTATATTTGTGTTTGCTGAGTTTTTGATTTCTGTATTAATATCTTCTTTAATTTCCGATTCTTCAATGTTTTCCACATGTTGATTTTCTGTTTTATTTTTATCTTGTGTTTCTTCGGAGCAAATTGAAAAAGAAAAAAACATTAAAAACAAGAGGGAAGCAAAAAGGTGTTTTTTCATTAAAGTTTATTACCCATGTAAATTCCAGCCCATTCCCAAGTTCCGTGAATATCTGGATCAAGAGGGAAATCAACTTTTCTAAAATATAAATACCAAACTGGAACGTAAGTACTCCATCCCCAAGTTCTTAAATATGCTTCATTTGAATTGGAAGTTTCATCAAGTTCTTCACTAAAACGAATTCTGTTTCCACGCATCCACGCACGCATAGAAAAAACTTCCTGAGAGTTTGCGTCCATTTCGTCCTGTTTCCAAGACATTGAAAAGAAATTGATTTTTGCTTTGTATTTATCCAAAGTTCTCCAATCGTAATTTCTAATTGCTTTTTTAACAGCTTTTTCTAATGCAGGCAAACTTTCAAAAGTCCAGTCTTTTGAAGAATTGTTAAAATCAACTAAGTGTCTTGCTTTTTTATACGCATCTGGTTCTCCAGGAATTTGAATTGTTACAGCATCTGGTTGTTCCAAAAAAAGAGAATAGGTTTTTAAAGCCAAATCCCACTGACTATCTTTTTCATATTCCATTGCGAGACGCAAATAAAGTTCGGTTGTATTGATATTTTGAGGGAATCTGTTTATTAAAGCGTTAAAATATTTTGTTCTGTTTAGCGAGTTTTTACTAATTTGAATAAGATTTTGAAGACAAATAAAATGAATAGACTGACCTTTTACAAGTAAATCCTGACAAGTGTTCAAAATTCTATCAAAATAATATTCAGCAACAGGTTCTGCCCCTGTAGAAAGGTATGCGTAAGCTGTCATTAATAGCCAATAAGAGTTATAAATATCATCTGGATTTTCTTCTACCCAATCAGTTAAAAATAAAATTACACCTTGATAATCTTTAGTTGCTAAAAGATTGTTTGATATCTGATTAATAATTGTGTATCTTTGTTGTGGATTTAATTCTTGCGTTGCCAAAATTGTTTTTAATTGAGTTTGAGTTTCAAGTAATTTATCATCCGATTTATTTGAATTTGTAGAAGAATTACAAGAACTAAAAATAAAAAGTGACAACATTGATAGAAGAAAGATTTTGCGCAATTTCATATTTTTGAATTTAGCATAGTGATTTATTCTTGTAAAGATTAAAGATAGAAGTTATTATAATAAAGATTGTAAAAAAATACTAAAATAGTTTTATTAAGAAAAGAAATAAGAATTATGTAGTTATATTTTTAAGGAACAAAGATGCATAACGTAATTAAGAAAATTTTAGATTGTATTTTATGTGTTTCTCTAATAATTTTTGTTTGTGTTTTTATTGCTGTTACAAAAATGCAAGGTAAAGTTAGTGTTTTTATTACTTCAATCTTGCCAGCTGTGCAAATATTGCTTGGACTTTTTGCAGTTTATGTTGCTTTACGAGTTACAAAAAAAGGATATCAGGTTTTTTCAAGTTTTCTGTTTTTATTGTTAGGTTTATATCAATTTTTGTTAATGAACAAAGTTATTCCTTTTTCGTTAAAAGAAACTTGGCCCATTATTGGAGTTATTTCAAGTATATGTCTTTTTATATCAGGATATTTTAGATATAGAAAAATTAAGATTCTTTATATTGTTCCATCCTTAATTCTAGTTATTATGAGTCTTTGGTATTCGTTATTCTCTTTTAAGGTCATAAAACAACCGTTTTCTTTTGTAGTGTTGTCTTTAGGGCCTGCTTTTGTATTTATTTCTGTTACAATGTTAATTAGTTTTTATTTTTTACAAAAAAAACACCGAGAATTAATTATCGAGGATGAAGAAAACGAATTCGATACAGAAGAAATTTGTGATTTTATTGATGATTAAAGAATAAAATTGTATAATGTGGCGCTTAAAATAATTTATTAAAAAAAAGTGTTAGTTGGATGTAACTTTTTTTTATATCCACATTTATTTGATTACAGGTGGAATGTTGCAATCTTTTTGTCAAAAAACTAGTAAGATATTTTTTCTCATAATTACATATCTTTTTTTGAGTACTTGTATTTTTGCACAAAATTCATCTAAGTCAAATAATAAAGGTCAGCTAAAAGCTACATTTTCAGGAAATGTAAAAGAAGATAAGTCTGCAACAGCTATAAAACTTCCAAAAAGTAAACGTAAATCATATTTTTCAAAGATAGATTCTGAAATTATTAATTTGGTAGAATTTGGTTCTCCAAAATCAATTGAAAAAGCAATGGATTTGCTAAGAAAAAATGAATCTGATTACAAAGAAAATGAAAAAGTATTAATTTCTGTTGCTACTCAAATTATGAAAATTGTTTGGCCTTCAAAGTCAATTTCTTGGGAAGAATTTGAATATTCTGAAATTACACCATATACAGAAGCTTTGAAATCAGTTGCGCAAGGTGTTATAGATACAAGTACAGGTAATGTTGATTATCTTTCTACAATTTTGCCAGCACTAGTTGTTCTGATGCCAGCAGTATCTTCCATAGAAAATATTCAAAAATGTGAAGATATTGTAAATATTGCAATTACTAATTATCCAGAATATTCAAAAACTGTTTTAGTAAATTATTTGCTTGGAATAATAAATCAGAAAAAACAAAACTTTGCAGAAGCTAAAAAATATTTTGAAGTTGTATATAATTTAGAAAGTGATATTTTTGAAAATCAAATTGCTTATGCAAATAGTTTAAGAGAAAATGCAGAATATTCAAAAGCAGAAGAAGTACTTAACTCAATAGATGAATTAAACCAAAATAAAATTGAAGTATTAAAACAAAAATCATATTTGGCATTTGAACAAAATCAATTAGATTTAGCAGAATCGTATGTTGCTAAAGTTTTACAGAACAATCCTGGTGATTTAGATTTTGTTTTGTTCCGTGCAAAGATTTTAATAGAAAAAAAAGATTATATACGTGCAGTTTCTTTGTTAGATATGTATGAACGACGACAAGTTTATTCGTTAGAATATTTTGTTTTACGTGCAAAACTTCAACTTTATTGGAGCAAAAATACAAACGCTGCTTTAGAAACCGTAGAACGAACGTTACAACTTTATCCAGATAGCTCTGAAATTTTGATGTTGGCAGCTTCAATTGCTTCAATGACAGATGCTCCGGTAGCAGGAAAATATGCAGATGAATTGGCTTCAATTTTATTAGAAAAAGATCCAAACAATAAAGAAGCCTTGATGTATCAGATTGATGGTTTTATTTATAACCAAAATTATGAAGAAGCTTATAAAGCTTGTAAAAAATTGATTACGTTGGATCCAGAAAATCCAGAAATAATTTTTCAATATGTAAATATTTGTTTAAAAGTAAATAAAGAAACTGAGGCATACAATTATGTTTCAAAAATGTACAAAAAATATCCAAAAGATGAAATAATTTTGCAAGCTTATGTTTATGCATATTCAAAAACTGGAAAAAGAGATGACGTATTAAAATTTATAAACTCTTTATTGCCAAATACAACAAATGCAAAAATAAAAAGTGATTTATATTATAGAAGAAGTTTTTTGCAAAAAATGGAAGAGAATAAACTTGCAGATTTGCGTTCAAGTTTAATTGAAAATCCAAGAAATAGCGATTCTTTGTTTAGACTTTATGAAGTTTATTTTGACAGACAAGATTATAGAAAAGCTCAATATTATTTAAAACAAGTAGTAGCAATTAATCCAAATGATACAACAATAAAAAAACTTAATGAAACTTTAACTAAGTTAATAAAGTAGCGCATTAAATAATTGATTTATTGACCAAAAAATGTTATCCTATTTAGACTGATATTTTTGTCAGTTTATCTAAAAAAAATATAGGATGGCTATAATATGTTTTTTATCCCATTTCTACAAGCAGCAGGCTCTGCACCTAGCGCTTCTGCAACTGGTTCTTTAGTTGGATCTTTCCTTCCAATCGTACTTATCTTTGTTGTTTTCTATTTTTTTCTTATTCGTCCACAAAATAAAAAACAAAAAGAAACTCAAAAAATGCTTGATGCATTAAAGAAAGGTGACAAAATTATTACAATCGGTGGAATTCACGGAACAATTTCTTCAGTACATGAAAAAACAGTAATTGTAAAAGTTGATGATAATTGCAAAATTGAATTCAATCGTTCAGCTATTTCTTCTGTAATTAAATCTGAAGCTGAAAAAGCAAAAGAAGTAGAAGAAAAATCAAATAAAAAAGCAAAAAAAAATGAAGATAAAGTAGAAGAATCTACTGAATCAAAAGAATAAAAAAAAACGGAGTAAAGAAATGAACAAACGAAGTCGTTTGGTAATCTTGATTGCTGTTCTTGCAATTTGTTTTGCTTTTCTTTGGCCTTCAATTAGTTGGTACGGAAGAACTCCAAAAGAAGTTCAAGCCTTGGCATTAGGTTCAACAGAAAATATCAAAGATTACGCATCAGTAAAAGCTGCAGAAGATGTTAGAGCAATTAAAGCAATTGCAAAAGAAGATCCATCTGCAAAATTAGAAGGCCAATATGAATGGCTAAATAAAGCAGCTGCAAAAGAATATAAGGCTCTTGGTGAAAAAGCACCAAAAGAAATGACAGTTACAGATGTTTTAAAAGTTTATGATAGCGAATTAGCATTTATGAACGTAATTCAAGCAAAATATCGTGATGAAATTTTAAAAGCTAAAAATTACTACGTAAACTCTGTAAAACTTGGTCTTGACTTGTCTGGTGGTATGAACGTTATTGTTCGTGCAGACTTAGACGCTGCTGTTGCAGAACAAGGTGATGAATTGGCTGCAGAAAATGTAGAAGCATTCAAAAAAGAAGCAATGGAAAACGCAATTGAAAATCTTTCAAGCCGCGTTGACCGCTTTGGACTTTCTTCACCAGTAATTCGTCAACAAGGTGATGACAGAATTTACATTGAAATTCCAGGGGCTGCACAAGCTGACACAATCAACACATTGATTATGGGTAAAGGTGTGTTAAACTTCCGCCTTGCAGATATGGCAGCTACAGACAGTTTTAAAGCTTACTATGCTCAAAATCCAGCTTCTACATTTAATGCTGCTGGTGAATTAATGGATAAATCAATTATTCCAGAAGATTGCGAAGTATTTGGCGTTTATACAAAAGATGCTTACGGTCTTGATGAACGTGTAGATTGGCTTGTTGTTAAAAAAGAAATTGCTCTTGATGGTAAACATATTAAATCTGCAGAAGTTAGAGCAGATGAATTTACAAACCAACCACAAGTTGCTTTTAATTTGGATACAGATGGAGCTGTTCTCTTTGGAGAATTTACTGGTGCTCACGTAGGTGATTATCTTGCTATTGTTAGTGATAACAAAGTAAAATCAAATGCTCGTATTCAAACTGCTATTACAGGTGGTAGCGTTTCTTTAACAGGAAGTTTTACAGTAGAAGAAGCAAATAATATTAAGAAAGTACTTCAAACAGCTTGGTTAAATGTTCCTCTTGAAGTTGAAAGTCAACAAGTTATTGGTGCTTCACTTGGAGAAGAAGCTATTGAACAAGGTATTAAGGCTATTATTTTAGGTCTTGGTTTAATCTTAGTATTTATGCTTATTTTCTATAAAGCTGCTGGTATTAATGCTGTAATTGCACAAATTTTGAACTTATATATTATGTTCTCAATTCTTTCTGCTTTCAATTTGACTGTAACACTTTCTTCAATTGCCGGTATGATTTTGACAATTGGTATGGCAGTTGACGCTAACGTTTTGGTATTTGAACGCATTAAAGAAGAATTAAGAGATGGAAAGAGTAGACCAGTTGCAATCTCTATGGGATTTGACAACGCATTCTGGGCAATTATGGACTCGAACATTACAACATTCATCGCTGCAATCTTCTTGTCACAACTTGGAACAGGTTCTATTCAAGGGTTCGCAATTTCATTGGCAATTGGTGTAATTTCTTCTGTATTTACAGCATTGTTTGTATCTAGATTGATTTTTGACTTTGATACAGACGTATTAAAAGCTAAAAAAGTAAGTATTGGTTGGGGGATAAAATAATGAAAGTAAAGAAATTTAGTAAATGGTTTATTCCTTGTTCCATCATTAGTTTAGTAATTATTGTTTTTGGTATTGTTGGATTCTTTACAAAAGGAATTAACTTGGGTCTTGATTTTAAACCTGGTTTAATTGAAGAAATTCGTGTTGCTCCACCTGTTGCTACACTTTCTTACGATGGTGCTGCAAAAATTACAGTTGATTTGTCAGAAGGTCAAATGGACTTAGTAATTAGTGGTCTTGGTGCAACAAACGAAACTCGTTCATATAATTTTAATCAATTCAAAACTGTAAAAGAATTGGCAGATGAAGTAAATAAATCTGGCGATGTAAAAATGACAGTTAAAGATGCTGATTTTGATACAACAAAATTGTTCTTAGATTCTGCTGTTTCAAATATGCTTTCTGCAAATAATTTGTATATCTATCCAGCTGGAACTTCAGATATTACAACAGATGATGTTCGTGCTGCTTTGGCAGGCGTTGCTGGTGTTGATGTAAAACAACTTGGTTCAGGTGCAGATGCTTCTTATCAAATTCGTATGGGAGCAACAAAAGAATCTTCACAAGAAGAATTACAATCTGCTGTAAACCAAAAATTGTATTCTAAATTTGGAAAAGAACAAGTTGCAATTATTAAAACAGACTTTATTGGTGCTGGAATGTCTAGCTCAATTGCTTCAAAATCAATTTTGATGTTTGTTTGTGTAATTGTTTTGATTTGGGCTTATGCTGCAATTCGTTTCCATTGGGACTTTGCTTTAGGTTCGGTTGTTGCTTTGATTCATGACGTTTTGATTATGTTTACATTTATTGTTTGGACACAAATGGAATTCTCTACAACAGTTTTGGCTGCTGTACTTACAATTGTAGGTTACTCAATCAATGCTACTGTAGTTATTCTTGACCGCATTCGTTATAACATGAAGATGATGCCAAATGTAAAATCATTTAATGAAATTTTGAATCAATCGTTAACAGATACATTAACACGTTCTATTTTAACAACAGTTACAACATTATTTGCTGTAATTTCAATGTTTGTATTTACAACAGGAAGTATTAAAGACTTCTCATTGGCATTGATTGTTGGTTTGATTAGTGGTATGTATTCTTCAATCTTCATTTCTAGTGCATTTATTTCATTTAGCCGTAGAAATTGGAAAGCAGAATACGGAGTTCACCATTCATTAAAACGTGAAAATGTTGGTGAATTACAATAAATCTAATTAATTGATAATTTGATTGAAAACAGGATGTATGTATAAATTACATCCTGTTTTTTTTTGCCTTCTACTTGAAGTGCTTTTCTTTTTTTGTATAATTATCTTCAGGTATAGATATGAAAGTGGTGAAATCTGAAATTTTAGGATTTTGTTTTGGTGTCCGCCGTGCAGTTGATTTAGCTAAGAAAGCTTTAGTAGAAAATAATCAAAAAAAAGTATATTCCCTTGGGCCTTTAATTCATAATGAATTTGTTTTGGATAATTTAAAAAATCAAGGTTTAATAATTGTTGAAGAAAACGAAATTGAAAAAATTGAAGATGAATCTGTTGTAATTATTAGAGCACATGGTGTTTCACCAGAAGTAATTAATCAACTTTCCAAAAAAAAATGTGTAATTGTAGATGCAACATGTCCTCGCGTAAAAAGTAGTCAAAAAATTGTAGAAAAAAATAGTGATTCAAAAATTTTTTTAACTGGTGATAGTAATCATGGAGAGGTAAAAGGAATTGCTGGTTATGCCAAAAATGATTTTTACCTTATAAAAAATGAAGAAGATGCAATAAAGGTTGTATTTGAAAACGATGAAAAATCAATTTTGTTAAGTCAGACAACTTTTAGTAAAAAAGAATATGAAAAAATTCAAAAAATATTGATAGAAAAAAATCCAGAGATTAAAGTTTTTAATACAATTTGTTCTGCAACAAAAGAAAGACAAGATTCACTTGTGGAGTTATGTCAAATTGTTGAGGCTGTTGTTGTTATTGGTGGAAAAAATTCTGCAAATACAATAAGACTTTATCAAATTGCAAAAGATAATTGCAAAAATGTTTATCATATTGAATGTGAAGAAGAACTTCCAAAAGAAGTTTTTGATTTTAAAACAGTAGGAATTACAGCTGGTGCATCCACACCCGATGAATTAATAAATGCTATAGAAAACAAATTGGTTTGTGGTATTTACTAAATCTAAAAAATTCATTATTTTATAAGAAGAAAATAATAATATTATTTATTTTAGGAGATAAACATGGCAGTTAAAGTTGCTATTAATGGTTTTGGCCGTATTGGTCGTTTGGCTTTCCGTCAAATGTTTGATGCAGACGGATATGAAGTAGTTGCAATCAACGATTTAACAAGCCCAAAAATGCTTGCACACCTTCTTAAATATGATACAGCACAAGGTGGATTCTGTGGTAAATTTGGTGAAGGAAAACACACTGTAGAAGCTACAGAAGATTCTATCATCGTTGATGGAAAAGAAATCAAAATCTACAAAGAAGCAGATGCAAACAACTGTCCTTGGGGTGCATTGAAAGTAGACGTTGTACTTGAATGTACAGGTTTCTATGTATCAAAAGAAAAATCACAAGCACACATCAATGCTGGTGCTCGTAAAGTTGTAATTTCAGCTCCAGCTGGAAACGACTTACCAACAATCGTTTACAATGTAAACCACACAACATTAACAAAAGAAGACAATATCATTTCTGCAGCTTCTTGTACAACAAACTGTTTAGCTCCAATGGCTAAAGCTTTGAATGACTATGCTGCTATCCAATCTGGTATTATGTCTACAATTCACGCTTACACAGGTGACCAAATGATTCTTGACGGTCCACAGAGAAAAGGTGATCTTCGCCGTGCTCGTGCTGGTGCTGCTAACATCGTTCCAAACTCAACAGGTGCTGCTAAAGCTATCGGTTTA
>JAEIGA010003560.1_pt1 | contig 24344 bp, 22 predicted proteins | sample 9270691 | NCBI WGS metagenome assembly JAEIGA01 (sample SAMN17057246, study PRJNA624740) | gut metagenome | biome: biome; isolation source: fecal sample | host: Bos grunniens | place: China: Xizang | collected 2019 | reverse complement strand
GTCTCTTTATTCCACATTCCCACTGGGCACTCTGGGCAGCGTAATTGGCAAATATTGGCGGGTTCGACGCTGATGAAAGTAGGCATATGACGCACTTGCACTATCCCGAATAGCGATAGTGCTTCACTCCACCAACAACGCAGTTGGTTGATTGTTCTACTAACAAGGAATCTTATTAACACGACGCTCGTGACGACCTCCTTCAAACTCAGTAGTGAGGAAGATCTTTATCAACTCGATTGCTTTATCCGCAGAGATATAGCTAGCAGGCAATCCGATGATATTGGCATTATTGTGTTGGCGAGCGAGGCGAGCTAGTGGCTCATCCCAGCAGAGAGCTGCACGAATACCTTGATGATGGTTGCAAGTCATAGTGATACCATTGCCAGTAGAGCAAATGGCAATACCCATATCGTTGACGCCCTCCTCCACAGAAGCTGCCATAGGGTGAGCAAAGTCAGGGTAGTCGCAACTGTCGGTGGAAGGGCAACCATAGTCGGTAACTTGCACACCTTGCTCTGTGAGCCAAGCAATAACGGTTTGTTTCAATGCAAAGCCTGCGTGATCAGAGGCAATGCCGAGCTTAAGATTTTTCATATGTTTATTTGTTTAATTAGCTGTTTATAAATGTGTTATATGGGCAAACTTGTTGGCATTCTAGGCAATAATGCGTCTTGTACGCTACACACTCGCGTGCGTCCCATATATCATTTTTCAATGCTCCTGTTGGACATGCATCCATGCATAATGTACAATCGCCACATCCTTGAGCAAGCACGCCTAATCTCTTCTCCGCAGAGGGAAGATCCTCCAGCGCTTTGTTCAACACAATCTCCCCGGGATGTACCAAGCTGCCTAATTCGGGGTGAATGAGTTGATGGTTTCTGCCTATCCAACCCAAACCTGCTTCCACGCACCAGCGCCTTTCGAGCATCGGAGCGGAGTCGCAAAAGATATGTTGATGCGTAGATGATACAATATCTTCGCCAAAAGCTGCTTTGAGTTGTGCCTCTAGGGTGTAAAGCATCGATTTTACTTTTCTGTGATAGTCTCTACCCGAATGTTCAAAACTCAATAGACATACCACAACTGTCTGTGCACCAGGTACTAAGGCGGCAGGGTCGTATCTCTTGTCGCAGTTGCGCGAAAGGTAGTCCATATCGCCGTGCAACCCTTGTGCAATCCAATGATCCATAAACTGCGCATCCTCCTCTAGGCGATGCACAGCTGCCACACCGCAAGCGTCAAAACCTACCTCGGCGGCTAAATCACAGATATTTTTGGATGTCAGCGTCAAGTTGCTCAAAATCGATATATCGTCCTTGCACATTGCCATTTCTGTCGAGCAGGAATAGCGTTGGCAACGATTGTACGTTGTATCGTGTTAGTACTTCGCTACTGTGCTCGCCCGCATATACGTTGATCCATGGCAGGTGGGTCACACCATCTTCCCAAAGCAATTTGTTGCGATCAAGCGACACGGAGTAAATTTCCATGCCAAGCGAGTGGTATTTGTTGTATATCTCTCGCAACTCGAAGATATATCCCTTGCTTTGTTCCATTTCTATAGCCGAAAAATCCAAGATGACCACATTGCCAATCAAGTCCGATAACGACTTTGTATTCTCTTGAACATCCGGCAATTGGATGTCAAGGAACGCATTTTCTGCCTCGTCGATCAACTGTCGCACTGCCGTCTGCTGTTTCTCTTTTCGTTCGGCATGCATGATGCTTTTTACTTGCGTACAAAGCGCCGTTGTGCGTTCGTAATCGGGCATCCATTGGTGAAATGAGGTGGCTACTGCTTGATACATCCTGCGGTCGGAAGGATCTTCCATCTTCCAAATAAACTCTCCTTTTTTCTTCATGAATACCGCGTAATAAGCCATCATGGATCGGGGATTGGCAACAATCAATTGTTGTGCTTCTTTGCGCAATTCCTCAGTTGAGCAATGGCGAGCTTTCGCTCTGAATTCTGCTATCTGTCGGCTCGATTCGCTACCCTGAATGGATTGTGTGATAGTCAGGCTATCAATCGGAGTACTCAGCGTGATGTGCTCTGTTGAGTCGATGATTAAGAGCAACGACTTGGAATCAATTCGCAAACGGTATAAATCGGGGTATTTGGGAGATGGGTGCTGAAAAGAAAACCTTCCTTCAGCATCTAATTTGCAAGAATCCAAACAAGTGGTTTGTAAGAGTGCTGTGTGTTCCAAATACAATGTCTTACCTTCGGCATTGCTAACCTGCCCCGTGACAGTAAATGTTTGGGTATCTTGGCAGGAAACGACTGTCAATATCAATGAGAAAAGAAGGGCTTTTTTCATCTTACATCTAGAAATTGATTAACTAAACACCAATGCGATATTGGCAAACATCAATTTACAAGCAATGGCCAATACGATGATACCGAAGAACTTACGAAGAATATACAACGCCGTTTGACCGATGTATTTATTGAGCCAATTGGTGCCTGCTAAAACCAAGAATAGTAATACGGTATTCAACGCTACTGAAGTCATGAGGTTGATAATATCATATTCTGCCGTAATCGAAAGAAGCGCAGTAAACGCACCTGGACCTGCATACATCGGAAATGCGAGAGGCACGAGACTTCCCGAACCACTCAAGCCCTCGTTCTTGAAAATAGTAACGTCCAAAATCATCTCTAATGCCATTAAGAAAATCACAAATCCACCTGCGATGGCAAAGTATTCTATCTTTACACCAAACAACTTCAATACCCATTCTCCAGCAAAGAGGAATGTGATGAGAATCACTATAGTCGCGACACTTACTTGCCAAGCAGATATCTTGATTCCTCTCCGTTGCATGTTGAGGGTTACTGGCAAATTGCCTAATGGGTCAATAATCGCAAATAGGAAAATGAGTGACGACAGCACTTGCCAAATGTCGAATGTTCCAAAAAACTCTCTCATAAACGTCTTGTATTAAATGTTTACAAAGTAAAATGTTGAAATGTATTGTTATAAATTTGTACTAAAATATTTTGCAAATTTTTCTGCAAAATTACTCTTTTTTTTTTACCTATGCAACTCTTTCTAGTTTTTTACTTATCTGTTAGGATGTTTTTACCCGTAAATTATTAAACGTTAATTAGTGATTAATTAGTGATAAGTTAGTGATAAATTAGTTATCTATGTACTTTTGTCGAAAAATCTCGGTACGATGTTGCTAATTCCAAAAAAAAGCAGTACCTTTGTCACGGATTATACGATAATTTATCACTAGTGTTACCATGAAACTAAAATTCTTTCTGATTTTATTTGTTATATGGGTGGTTTTACCGTCTTTTGCAGAGCAACCTAAATGCGAATTTCGTGCAACATGGCTTGCTACTGTTTCTGGTATTGATTGGCCTAAAACGAAGGCAACATCAGCTACTAATCGTACGAAACAGCAAAAAGAGCTGACGGATATCCTAGATAAAATGCAAGCAGGTAATATGAACGCTGTTTGCATGCAAGTGCGTTCGCTATGTGATGCAATGTACCAATCTTCATACGAACCATGGTCGGCTGCCCTTACGGGTACTCGCGGAAATAATCCTGGTTATGATCCTCTACAATTTGCTATTGATGAAGCGCATAAACGAGGAATGGAATTGCATGTGTGGGTCAATCCTTTTCGTGCTTCAACGGGTTCATTATCAAGCTCTGACGTGATGTGGAGTAACGCTGGAGATTGGCTGATCAAGTACAATAATACTGGGTCATTTACAGGATATATCATCGATCCTGGGTATCCTGAATCACGTGCATATGTTGTAAAGGTGCTCATGGAAATTGTCAATAAATATGACATCGATGGTATCGTGATGGATGATTATTTCTATGCCTACGGAGGAACCACCAACGAAGATTCTAAAGCGCAAGCAAAACACTATAACCCTCTTAATGTGGTGGATGTCAATGGAGATGGTGAAACCCTAGATGATTGGAGACGTAGCAATGTGGATAAGGTGATTAAAGCCATGTATGATAGTATCCAAATTGTCAAACCTTGGGTGAGATTCGGCATGGGACCTGGAGGTATTTGGACCATGGATCATGGCGCAGCTCGTGCATACGGCATAAAATTGCCTTCTGGTATCAGTGGCGGTGATATCTATAACAACCTCTATTGCAATACCGTAGAGTGGATCAAAGGTGGATATGTTGACTATGTTAATCCACAAATCTATTGGTCAACTCAAGTGGCTGCACAGGATTATGATGTACTTTGCAAATGGTGGTCAAAAAATGTTTGCGAATATTTCTCCGACCAATTACCCGATGGTAAAAGAGTGCACCACTTCCCTTCTCCTGCTGCATACAAAGTGTACAATGGTTCTACGGGATACGAAGATGGAGTAGAGGAAATGAAGCGAGAGATTGACGCTAACCGTGCTAACCTATCTTCTGGTTATACTGGAGCGGTGTACTATAATACAACTTCATATCTCAAAATGTATGCTGAATTGGCAAAATCACATTACCAATACACAGCACTTGCTCCTCCGATGGATTGGAAGGTAAAAGATACTCTTCCTGCTCCTAGTAATCTTCACCTATCTGGCACTACCCTTACATGGGAACATCCTACAGTAACACGCTTTACGGTATATGCATACCCTAAAGGCACAGGCGTAAAAACTGCAACACGCAACCCTGTATATCTGCAAGCAGTTGTTTATGGTAACTCATTTAACACTGCTTCACTTGGCTCGCTCACCAATACCACTATTGCTGTTTATACCTACGACCGATATGGAGTAGAACACGGGGTTGCACTCTACAATGCCGACCCTAATGCAACGGATTCTGACGACGATAATCCTGACGATAATCCAGATGATGATGATCCAGTAGTGGAACCTACTGTGGACATCACTTGGGAACTGAACGGCGGTCAATTACCTGCCGTAGAAGTGCCTACCAATGCTGAACTATGGGAACAATTCAAAAAAGATTTTGATGACTTCTATTCTAAAATTTATTCGGATTACATTACTGGAGTATTTCAACCTATATACGCCGTTTTGGAATTTACATGGCCTGAGAATATGGAAAATGCTCTGGGAGAAGAGTTTATGACGCAACATGCTGATTGGAAATGGCTTGCGGAATATTTACAATCTGTTGCAGGACCTATTAGTGGTAGTAAAAATTGGAGATATAACCTCTATGCATTCTTTAATGCAACAGATAAGGTCTATTACGCTAATGGACAACACATCAGTTGGGCACCTTGTGGAGATTATACATCTGCTGGATTACCTGCTCAATGGGGACCTGCCTACCAAGCAGCCAAAGGTATGATCGCTCTTCCTGAACGTGTGGAGTCGGAATATACATTGCCTACAACCCTCATGCATCCAGGTGGTTATCCATTCCTCGGATGGTGGGATAATGCTACTTTTGCTGGCGAACAACTATACACTATCCCTGCATATTGGAAAGGAACTTTGTATGCTAACTGGGAAGGATACAACCCTTCAACCAATATTGAGGTAGTGTTAGATGCAAATCAACCTATGGAAATATACGATTTGATGGGACGTCGCATTTATTCTTCTGTCGAACAACTTGCGGGCAGTATATTTATTATCAAACAAGGAAATAATATTTTTAAGTTAATCAAATAAATTATGAAAAAACCACTCTTTTTAGTCTTCTGCTTGCTGATTTGTGCTAGTGTTTTCTCAAATCCAAAACATGAGTTTCGTGCTACTTGGTTTACAACTCATTATTCGATAGATTGGCCAAAAACGAAAGCTACTAGCAGCTCTAATATCACCAAGCAAAAACAGGAAATGACAGCTATCTTCGATAAGATGAAAACAGGCAACATGAATGCTGTGTGTATGCAAGTACGTTCGCTGTGCGATGCTACATATAAATCTTCTTACGAGTCATGGGCAAGTGTATTAACAGGTACTCGAGGAAAAGATCCTGGTTATGATCCATTGGCTTTTGCCATTGAAGAAGCACATAAACGCGGACTTGAACTACATGTATGGGTCAACCCATTCCGTGTAACTAGTTCAGGAACAATCTCTACAAGTGATAAAATTTGGAAAAATGCAGGAGATTGGATAATTAAGTATAATAATGGTTCGTTTGAAGGACAAATTATCGATCCTGGTTACCCAGAAGCACGTGAATATGTTGTAAAGGTGCTCATGGAAATTGTTAACAACTACGATGTAGATGGTATTCTAATGGACGACTACTTCTATCCTTATGGAGGTACTACTACGGAAGATGCAAAATCGAAAGCCCTTCATAAACCTGCCAATGTGGTAGATGTCAATAAAGATGGAGATACCGACGACGATTGGAGACGTGCCAATGTGGATAGTTGTATGAAGATGTTGTATGATAGTATCCAAATCGTTAAACCTTGGGTACGCTTTGGTATGGGTACGTTTGGTATTTGGACTACCCAAAAGAAAGTGGCTACTGCTTATGGCGTAAGTCTTCCTAGCGGAATAACAGGATTGGATGACTACGATGTGCAAGCTTGTAATCCAGTAGAGTGGATTAAGAATGGGTATGTTGACTATGTCAATCCACAATTATATTGGCCTACTACATCTTCTGGACAAGACTATGATGTGCTCTGCAAATGGTGGGCTAAAGACATATGCGAGCACTTCTCTAAATTATTACCCGATAACAAAAAAGTGCATTTCTTCTCATCACAAGCTACCTATCGTGTGGACGAAGGAGCATTCACGGTGAGTGAGATTAAGAAGCAAATAGATGCCAATCGCGCTAATTTATCATCTGGATATACGGGCTCGGTGTTCTACAACACAACGGCGTATCTAAACATGTACACGGATCTCGCGAAAACGCATTTTATGTATAGGACATTACCTCCTCCTGTAGATTGGAAAGTGAAGGATACATTGACTGCACCTGAAAACTTAACACTATCAGGTACTACACTCACTTGGTCTCACCCTACAGCAAAACGCTTTACGGTGTACGTCTATCCAAAAGGTACTGGAGTAAAGACCGCTACAGCCAACCCTGTGTACTTACAAGGTGTTGTGTATGGTAATTCCTTTAATACTAGCGCACTAGGTTCGCTTACTAATACAACAATCGCTGTTTATTCATATGACCGTTATGGCGTAGAACATGGAGTTGCACTCTATAATGCTGATCCTAATGCTACGGATCCTAATAAACCAGAACCTCCTGTAAATCCTAATGATAGCGTCATTTCAACACCAGATATAACATGGGTACTCAATGGAGGACAACTACCAGTGGTGGATGTCCCAACCAACGAGGAACTTTGGAGTATGTTTAAAGCAGACTTTGATGAGTTCTACGCTAAGATAATTCCTAATTATCAAGTGCAAGAATATCCTATTCATGCTGTACTCGAACTGACTTGGCCTAAGTGGTCTGATGATTGCTTTGCTACAGAGTTTATGACTCAACATCCTAATTGGTTGTGGTTGGCAGAGTATCTTCAGTCGATTTGTGGAAGTATTTCTGATGTGAAAGTATGGCGATATAATCTCTACGCTTTCTTCAATGCTACGGATAAAGTTCGTTATCAAAGTGGAACGGTAGTGAATGTAAGTTGTGGCGATTTTACCGAAGCGGGTAAACCTGAAGCGTGGGGACCTGCCTACCAAGCAGCAAAAGGAATGATCACCCTTCCTGAACGTGTAACTACTGCATACACATTACCTACAACACTCACACATCCTGATGGTTATCCATTCCTCGGATGGTGGGATAATGCTACTTTCGTAGGCGAGCAGTTGTATTCTATTCCTGCATATTGGAAAGGAACTTTGTATGCAAACTGGGAAGGATATAACCCTCCTACCCATATTGAGGCGGTATTAGATAGCAACCAACCGATGGAAATATACGATATCATGGGAAGACGTATTACATCATCCATTGAGTATTTGTCGGGTACTGTATTTATTGTAAAACAAGGAAATAATATCTTTAAGTTAATCAAATGAATATGAAAAAAACACTTTTATTCTTTTTTACCTTACTGTTTTGTGCAAGCATATTCGCTAATCCCAAGAGCGAATTTCGTGCTACATGGCTAACCACAGGTTTTAGTATCGATTGGCCCAAAACAAGAGGCGTAGATGCTCAGAAGAAGGAGTTGATCTCCAAATTAGACGTAATGCAAAAAGGCAATATGAATGTTGTTTGCCTACAAGTGCGTTCTTTTTGTGATGCGATTTATAAATCTTCATACGAGCCTTGGGCTGAGTGCTTGACAGGTACGCGTGGACAAGATCCTGGCTATGATCCTTTGGCTTTTGCTATTGAAGAGGCACATAAGCGTGGATTAGAATTACACGTGTGGGTGAATCCATTGCGCGCTACTAGTTCCGGCACTTTGCCAGAAACCGACCTTTTGGTACAAAATGCGGGCAAATGGCTTATCAAGTATAATAATTCTTCTTTCAAAGGACAAATTATTGATCCAGGATATCCTGAGGCACGTAAGTACGTGATAAAAGTGCTCATGGAAATTATCAATAATTATGATGTTGATGGAATCCTTATGGATGATTATTTCTATGCTTATGGTGGAACCAAGACCGAGGACGCGGGGTCACGTACCAACAACCCTGCTATCATAGGTCAAACAGACCACAACTATAATGGCGATAAACTAGATGATTGGCGTCGTGCAAATGTGGATTCTTTGATTTGTAATCTTTCAAAAGAAATCCGAGCAGTAAAGCCATGGGTACGTTTTGGAATGGGACCTTTTGGTACATGGTCTAACCAAAATAATGCCGCTTATCGTTATGGAATCAAATTACCAGAAGGTGTTCGTGGTTCAGACTCTTTCCAAGAGTTGTACTGTAACACAGTAGAGTGGGTGAAACAAGGTTGGGTGGACTATATTAATCCACAATTATATTGGTCAACTAAATCTAAAAACCAACCATACGAGAAACTATGTAAATGGTGGGCTAAGGATGTATGTGAGTATTTGTCCAATCAATTACCTAATGGTCAGCGTGTACATTTCTTCCCTTCTCAGGCTGCATACCAAGTTTTTGATCAAAGTATGGATGGCTATAGTGACGGCGTAGAGGAAATTAAACGTCAGTTGACGATTAACCGTAATTATTTATCTTCGGGCTATACGGGATCGGTATTGTTCAGTACATCTGATTATCTCAAAATGTATAATACACTCCGCGCTTCTCACTTTAATTACAAAGCCCTGCCGCCTGCTATGGATTGGAAATCAAAAGGCACACTTTCTGCTCCAGGTAATTTTGTAGAGAAAGATTCTGTGTTGTCATGGAGTGGCAGTAATGCAGAGCGATTTACAGTCTATGCATATCCACGAGGTACACAATGGGAAACGGCAAAAGATGATCCACAGTACCTCAAAGGAGTAGCATGGGGAAATTCTTTCCATTTGAAGGATATAGGTGACCTTAATCAATTGACGATTGCTGTATGTAGTTATGACCGCTATGGTGTAGAGCACAACGCAGCTTTCTTCAATGGAACAGGTGTATATATGCCTAAAAAAGAAATATTTTGGGAATTAAATGGTGGATATTGTGAGGAGGAGTTGCCTGACTATGTGACTGAAGATTATATCATTCCTACTCCAATCAAACCTAATAATGAATTTGGCGGATGGTATAAGACGAAAGCTTATCGTGGAACTCCAGTTACCAAATTGACTCCAGGATGGAAGGGAACATTATATGCAAAATGGACTGAACTCGATACTGCATTACCTAATATCTATTGGGATTATGAGATGGAGGTATATGATATCATGGGACGTTTTGTGGGAAATGAGTTGCCAAAATCCGAACATGGAATATTCATTATTATCCAAGGAGATAACAAATGTAAAATCGTACTATAACTGTAGAGTTATTTAATAGAAAAGCTACCTCGTCAGGTAGCTTTTTTTATATACTTTTTTTCACTATCTTTTTTGAGTGAACCTACGCTATGTGTGATTATTTTGGAGATAAAGCACTCGGATCTATTGTAAGTACAATAGGTAGATGGTCTGAGTATCCCGCTTGGTAGCGATAACCTACATATGTTCGAAAAGGTTTATTCCCTAGATACTGATCGTCTTCTTCCAGAAGCCACTCGGGTGAAAATATATTTACAGATGTCTTGTCGTATAAGGTCTTTGACACATAGAACTGATCTAAGCAAGACCAAACTCCATGATATTTATGTGTACCGACTCCGTGTTTTTCAAAATGAATCATCAAATTATACATGTTGTAAAGGTCGTTACTTGGGTGGGAATTCATATCTCCCATTACGATAATCTTCGCATTAGGTTGTGTGTGTAGAATGTGGTTGATATGTTGCTGTAGTATAGTTTTAGCGTGCTTTCGCTTCCAGTCTGATTCGGTTGCACCCCCTGATTGGGAGGGCAAGTGACACATTATTGTATGGATTGTATCTCGGTTGTTTACTAAACACATGGCATATAATATATCGCGGGTAGAAGTGTTGGTTAGGTGAACAGTTAATGTCTCGCTATTTAATATACTGACTTTGGTGCTATCATATAATAGCGCAACGTCAATCCCGCGTTTGTCAGGACTATCTTGGTGTATAAATTTATAATTAAATCGCTTTAGTCTATAGCATAAATCTCTTAAGCAGCGATCGTTCTCAATTTCACATAATCCTACTAATGCTGCACTTTCCCAACCAGATATGTTGACAATTACTTGAGCAATGTGGTCAAGTTTTTTGTAGTAACGAAATTTACTCCAATGGTATGCACCTTCGGGGAGAAAAGCTGAGTCGTTTTTTAGACTGTCATGTTGAATGTCAAAAAGATTCTCTACGTTGTATGAGATAATTTTAGTGACAGGGGTGTTTGAGAATGTTTCTCCAGGAGCAGCAAGCACGATAGTGCATATCCAGAAAGTCCACAACCATTTATATTGTTTGCTAATCATGCTTGATTTTCTATAGATGTAGCACTTTTCCGAGCTATTGCTTCTTGTTGGCGTTGAATTTGTGCCTCTTTCTCGGCGCGTTTAAGGGCTTCAATTTGGCGTTTAGATAACGGTTTGACTTGTTGTAGTACGAGATATATACTCAATGTTGCCCATGCATCGGTCGAGGCGTAGCGCGCTTGTTCTGCTGTTAGATGAGAATTTTCCCAATTCGTCAGTTGTTGTGCTTTGCTGATTTTCTTGCCAAAAACAATTGCGAATATTTTTTGCAATCCCAATTCCATGATGCCGTACTTGCATACGATGGATTGCAGATCAACGCAGTTAGTAGGTTTGAAGTCACGTCTTCTTCTAAGGCCATTAATATCATCTTTGAAAGCCAAACCCACTTTACAGATACTTGGATCTGCAAAGATTTCTGCGATTTCAACGGGTAATCCCACATGTGTCAATCGGAAAAGATAACAACGTTCCAAGGTGGAAATTTGTACTAATGCAGTAGGATAATGTACTCCCCTTTTGAACGATGGACGAGCTTCTGTATCTACCCCCAAAATAGTATGTTGACGTAAGTAGGATGCAGCTTCTGCTACCATATCGGGTTTGTCAATCACAACTACCTCGCCTTCAAAAAAAGCGAGTGGTAAGGTTTGAATAGTAGCCTTGTCAATGTGCTGAGGAAAAATATTTGGTAAGAAGCTACTCATCGCTGGATAATGATAAGGCGTGTAATGGACGAAGAACGTTTAGTAGTTTTTGTCCCCAATGCAATTCAAATGCTTCTAAACAATAGATTAGTGCATCATTCATGATACTTTCCTCACGAGTTTGGTAACTACAGGATAAGTCTTTGATTTCTTGGTAAATATCTGCGATATTCTCAGAAATAAAGGCCGTAATAGGTTCGTCAGAATAGCGCATGTCCTCCATGAAAACTTCTAGATATGCGTCATCTGTGCCTAATTTGTGAGCGATGAGTTGTCTTAATTCATCGTATTCTTGTTCTGTGACAAATCGCTCTGGATAACCTTCTATTTCTTCTGTCGCTTTCGGTATAAGGCGTGCTTTTAGGTATAATAGAGGTAATAAGCAAAGCATTTTTTCGATGAAATCGGACTTTTCTTGTTCGATGATTTGTTCTAAGCATAGACAAAGCTGCACCGCTACTGTCACAAATTCGATTGCAGGCTCTTGATATGCATAATGTGTAGAAGGAGTAGACATGATCCGTTTTGATAATTTGTTTGCAAAGGTAGTGATTTTTTTGTACATATGCAAGAAAAATACTTGAAATACAGAAATTAAAAGTAAAGTTTTTTTGATTTTATTTGCGGATGTGCAATATTTGTAGTAACTTTGCGCGAAATTAATATATTAAAACCATGAAAGTAATAAATTTGTCTGAGCAGCCTTCACTTTTAAATTCGTATTTAAAAGAAATGCGCAGTGTAGATGTGCAAAAAGATAGTATGCGTTTTCGTCGAAATATAGAACGCATCGGAGAAATAATGGCTGTGGAGATTAGCAAACAATTCACTTATGTAGCCGAACTTGTTCAAACCCCCTTGGCAACTGCGAGTGTAGAGGTTTATCAAGATAAGGTGGTTTTAGGTACTATTTTGCGTGCAGGATTGCCTTTGCACCAAGGTTTTTTGAATATGTTTGATGCAGCAGAAAATGCCTTTGTGAGTGCCTATAGAAAAGAGAATGAAGACGAGTCCGGAAATGTAAGTTTGGAAATAGTCTCAGAGTATTTGGCAGCACCTTCGCTAGAGCGAAAGACGTTGATATTAGTGGATCCAATGTTGGCAACAGGTATGTCTATGGAGATTGCGTATAAAGCATTATTAACGCATGGCAAGCCTCTCTCGACGCATCTGGTGTGTGTATTCGCCACTCCACAAGCTCTTAAATATTTAGAGGAAAATATGCCTGAAGAAACGACTTTGTGGTGTGCTGTGATAGATCCTGAATTAAATGAAAAGAAGTATATAGTGCCAGGCTTAGGGGATGCAGGTGATTTATGCTTTGGGGCAAAGCTTTAATATATTGGAAGAGTCTAGTGGTTTTCGCAATAATTGCCTATCTGAGTTTATTGCGAGAATCAGATGTGGCACTACCGTCCATTAGTGGTGTGGATAAATTGATCCATCTAACCATGTATATGGTATTAACATGGGTGTTAATTTGGGATAGTATACACGCTGAGATAAAGGGATGGAGATGGGTGCTCGTAACGATGCTTTTACCTGCTGTTTTTGGCGGATTAATCGAGATTCTTCAAGATAAATTTTTCTATCCCCGTACGGGAGATTGGCAAGATTGGGCAGCAGATTGTGTGGGGGTATTGGTGGCTTGTGCAATCTGGTGGCTTGTTGGTTTGATAAAGAGGAATGTACGAGGAGTGGTTAAATAGAATAGCATTAAGTATAGTATTGCGCAATAGTTCGCGTAATGGGCATGCTTTGATAGATATGTACGGAAGTGCAACTCTTGCTATTGCACAAAGGCCAGATATCTTTGAGGGTAAGATGACTCAGGCTCGTTGTTTAGCTGAGAAAGAGGTAGAATTTATTGAAAAACATAAGATTCGTCCGTATTTTTATAAGGATGATAATTATCCATATCGTTTGGCAAATTGCGTAGATGCTCCGTTGATATTGTATGCCAAAGGAAATGTTAATGTGAATCCCAAACATGCATTGAGTGTCGTGGGGACTAGAATGCCTACCGAACGAGGGAAAGATTTATGTCGTAGGATGATCTTAGATATGGCTGCTAGTGTGTCAGACCTAGCAATCATAAGTGGTTTGGCATATGGAATAGATGTAATAGCACATAAGGCTGCATTGGAGGCTGGCATACCGACTATTATTATTCCCGCTCATGGATTGGATCGTATTTATCCGTCGGTTCATCGATCTGTTGCTGTTCAGTCTTTGGAATCAGGAGGAATATTGACGGAATATACAACGGGTACTACTCCAGAGCGGTTTAATTTTGTAGCACGTAATCGCATTATTGCAGGTATGGCAGATGCGATTTTGGTGGTAGAGTCGAAGTTGAAAGGTGGTTCGTTGATAACAGCGGAGATGGGTGTTGATTATGGAAGAGATGTGTTTGCTATGCCAGGTCGGGTGGATGATGCTATAAGTGCGGGATGTAATGATTTAATCAAGCGGCATAAGGCACAGTTAGTGGAGTCTGCAGATGATTTGATTTCGGCGATGCAGTGGCAACGCGAGAATAAAGAACCTATTCAAACTCAATTATTAGAAATGATGCTTGAAGTATCTCCTTCCCAGCAGCTACTGATTAATTTGTTGCGAGAATCCGAGGAGGGAATGCATATTAATCAGCTCGTTTTAGAAACGCAATTGGCTTATAATGTGGTGTCATCCGAATTAATTTTATTGGAGTTGAATGATGTTGTGAAATCAATGCCAGGAGGCATGTGGCGGATTAAAAAATGAGGTAATACTTGCATAATTAAAAAAAAAGTTGTACCTTTGTAGCGGATTCTATAAAACAACGAATATTAGATATAACAAAACTTACGATTATGAATACTTTACTTAAAAATTTAGGTGCTATTTTGGTTCTCCTAGGTGTGGTTTGCTTGGCCGTATATTTCTTTGGTGTTCAAGTGAATGCACTCTTAGTTGCTGGTTTAGTATTGGAAGTGGCGGGATTGTTCGCTCATGTTCTATTAAATAAGCGCTTGGGTTAATATCCTAGATTTCTTTTGTTCGTTCCGCATCTATGGCAGAACACACAGACGTAGTTAAGCAACATCTGACGGGCATGTACCAAGATTGGTTCTTGGACTATGCTTCGTATGTGATTTTAGAGCGTGCCGTCCCTGCAATAGAGGATGGTCTAAAGCCTGTGCAGCGTCGTATTCTGCATGCCATGAAAGGTGTGGATGATGGCAAGTATAATAAGGTTGCCAATATAGTAGGTCAAACTATGCAGTATCACCCTCACGGTGATGCTAGTATTGGTGACGCATTAGTGCAGTTGGGGCAGAAAAACTTGCTGATTGATTGCCAAGGAAACTGGGGAAATACGCTTACAGGGGATGGTGCGGCGGCGCCTCGTTATATTGAGGCACGATTGAGTAAATTTGCGTTGGAGACGGTTTTTAATTCCAAAACAACGCAATGGATGATGTCGTATGATGGACGCAAGAAAGAGCCCATACACTTACCAATTAAGTTTCCACTACTTTTAGCACAGGGTGTAGAAGGTATTGCTGTGGGTCTGAACTCGAAGATTTTGCCTCATAACTTCTGCGAGATCTGCGATGCAGCCTTGGCATATCTGCGTGGTGAGGAGTTTCAACTCTATCCAGACTTTCCAACAGGTGGCGAGATTGATGTGAGTCGCTACAACGATGGTGAACGTGGTGGAGCTGTACGTATTCGTGCGAAGATTCAGAAGTCGGATGATAACAAGACCTTGATTATCACAGAAATACCATTTGGTACAACGACTACAAAAATCATCGAAACGATAATGCGTGCTGTGCAGAAAGGAAAGATTAAGGTACGCAAGGTAGATGATTTTACGGCGGAGGAAGCGCGTATTGAAGTTCAATTAGCTCCAGGTAGTTCCTCGGATAAGACAATAGATGCACTCTATGCCTTTACAGATTGTGAGATTAATATTTCTCCAAATTGCTGTGTGGTGCAAGATAAAAAGCCAATCTTCACTACTATCAGTGATTTACTACGATTATCGGTAGAACATACCAAAGCATTGCTGAAATGGGAATTAGAGATTGCAAAGTCAGAGTTAGAGGAGCAATATTTCTTTACTTCGCTAGAAAAAATCTTTATTGAAGAGCGCATTTATAAGGAAAAAGGATATGAAGAGGCTCCTGACAAGGAGAAATTGATAGCATTTGTGGATCAGGCTTTGGAGCCATGGAAAGCTAAACTTATTCGTGAAGTGCGTCGTGAAGATATTGAGCGTTTGTTTGAAATACGCATGATACGTATTACACGTTTTGACTCAAAAAAGGCGGATGAGCTAATGCGTGATCTAGATAAGAAGATCAAGGCGACTATTAAGAATCTAAAAAATCTCAATGATTATACGATTGCTTGGTTTGATTCGCTAAAAACCAAATATGGTCATTTGTATCCTCGCCGTACGGAGGTGCGTAACTTTGCAAATATCAATATCAAGACAGTAGTGGAAGCCAATGAGAAGTTGTACATCAATCGTACAGATGGCTTTATAGGAACAGGTTTAAAGAAAGATGAATACCTCTGCAATTGTTCTGATATAGATGATGTAATTATCTTCCATAAGGATGGTAAATATAAGATTGTGAAGGTAGCTGATAAAGTATTTGTAGGTACAGATATCATTCATATAGATATTTATCGCAAGAATGATCATCGCACTATCTATAATGCGATCTATCGTGATGGTAAAGGCGGTATTTACTATATGAAGCGTTTCGCAGTTACAGGAATCGCTCGAGATAAAGAGTATGACCTCACGCAAGGCAAAACCGGTTCTCGCATTATGTATTTTACAGCTAATCCTAATGGTGAGGCCGAAGTGATAAAGATTCAACTAAAGCCAGCTTTGCACCTCAAGAAATTGGAAGTTATCAAAGATTTAAGCGAATTAGCAATCAAAAGTAGATCTGCACGAGGCAATGTGTTGACAAAATATGAAGTAAAGTCAATCACATTAAAGCAAAAGGGGCACTCTACATTAGGCGGTCGCAAGGTGTGGTTTGATCCAGATGTTTTGCGCTTGAATTATGATGGACAGGGAATGTATTTAGGAGAGTTTGCTGACGATGATCGTATATTGGTAATTACCAATAATGGTGGGTATTATCTCACGAATTTCGATTTGACAGCTCACTTCGATCAAAATATTTGGCGTATTGAAAAGTTTGACGTAGATAAAGTATGGTCGCTAGCATTGTGGAATGCAGATTTGGGGTATTACTACGGAAAGCGTTTTCAATTTGATGCTCAAGCTAAATTACAAAATATGTTAGGCGATAATCTTAATAGCAAGATTGTTGTTCTGTCAGATCGTGAGGAGGCACAAATTCGTATCACATTTACCGATGAAACAAAGCCAGCTATGGATATTTTGATGTCAGAATTTATTGATGTTAAGTCTCCAAAAGCGAAAGGAAAACGTTTCTCTATTTTAGATATCGCTAAAATAGAGGATATTACCCCAGAGCCTGAGGTGATGGAGGATACGATTGAATCAGGGGATATGGAACAGGATGAAAATGAGGCGTTTACAATAGAATCGAATGCTTCGGATAAGCAAGTACCTGTAGATGTACCTTTCACAATAACGAATGAGGTGCCTGAGGATAGTAAGCCGGTGGATGAACAATTAAGTTTGTTCTGACACGTATATTAGATCACGTTGTCTTCATAATGGGATCTTATGAACCTGTCAAGAACTCGTAACCCGCAACCAATAGGCTGCGGGTTACGGTTTTAAAATCTCAAGATATAATGATCTATAGAAGTCTCTTTAAAAAATACGAAATTATTTTTTAGTGATGATTTTCTCTGCGATTTGTACTGCATTGAGGGCGGCACCCTTACGGATTTGATCGCCGACGCACCAGAATGTGATGCCGTTTTCATTGGCTAAATCGCGACGAATACGTCCTACATATACATCATCTGTGCCACTGAGATAGAGAGGCATTGGGTATGGGAATGTTCCGTTGGTTTTGGTGGGATCATCCATTACTTGTACGCCTTCAGCGTTGGCAAGTGCATTGCGCACTTGTTCTGGAGTGAGAGGAGTCTCGGTTTCCACCCAAAGTGCTTCTGAATGTGCACGTAATGAAGGAACTCGAACACATGTGGCAGAAACTGCAATATCTGAATGCATGATTTTGCGGGTCTCATGGTACATTTTGAGTTCTTCCTTTGTATAGTCGTCATCACCAAAGACATCGATTTGAGGGATAAGGTTGTAAGCGAGTTGGTAAGCAAATTTTTGGTGCTTTACTTCCTCGCCATTAAGTGCTTGGCGATATTGCTCTTCGAGTTCAGCCATAGCACTTGCACCTGCGCCAGAAGCAGACTGGTAGGAAGATACATGTACGCGTTTAATATGCGAGAGTTCTTCAATTGCTTTTAGACAAACTGCCATGATGATGGTCGTGCAGTTTGGATTCGCAATAATTCGCTTTCCTCCGTCTTGAAGAGCTTGCGCGATATCGTCTGCGTTGAGCTCTGGAACAACCAAAGGGATCTCAGGATCCATACGAAAAGCCGAAGAATTGTCAATCATAATGGCTCCATGGCGAGTAATATCCTCAGCGTATTCCTTTGATACAGAGCCACCTGCAGAAACGAATGCAATGTCAATGCCCTTAAATAAGTCGCCATGACGAAGTTCTTCTACGGTGTATTCTTTGCCACAGAAAGTATATGAAGTGCCTGCTGAACGTGCAGATCCAAAAAGTCGAAGGTTTGTGATTGGGAATTGGCGCTCAGCCAAAATCTTTAGTAGTTCTTGTCCCACGGCGCCTGATGCGCCTACGATAGCTATATTCATAGTAGTTGAATTGTATGGTTATTGTGCGTTTATTGTCCGTTTATTGTGCGTGAATAGTGCGTGTATTGTGCGTAATCAATAGTCAAAATAAGGCTGTCTGAACTTAGTCAAACAGCCTTATAAAGAAATTAGAGAAGAGTGATTGTCAAATCTTCACCCTCTGTAAAAGATACTTTACCTTCACGAGCTAACCAGCCCAAGGCGAGGTTCAAGTCGTCGTTTTTCAATTTTGTAGCTTTTTTCAAAGCTTTCAATGTGAGAGCACCACCTTGTAGTGCATTCCAGATCAAACCTGCGTTCTCACCAATTTTAGTTGTAATCATAATACCTTAAAAATAAAACAGTTAATATTATATTCGGGTTGCCCCGTTATTCTTCGATTTTCTTGAAAAGTAAGCAAGCGTTGTGTCCTCCAAAGCCAAAATTGTTGCTCATGGCATAGTGGATTTTGCATGGCTGTGCTTGGTTAAACGTAAAGTTGAGTTTATAATCAATATTTGGATCTTCGTCCCCCTCTTGGTGGTTGATAGTTGGGGTAACTATTCCATGTTGCATGGAGAGAATGGAGATAATAGCTTCTACAGCTCCAGTGCCTCCCAATAAATGACCCGTCATTGATTTAGATGATGTGAGATGGAGATTATATGCGTGTTCTCCAAAGAGGTCTTGTATAGCTTTGGCTTCCGCAACGTCTCCAATAGGTGTTGAGGTGCCATGTGTATTGATATAATCAACTGCCTCTTTTTCTATGTTGGCATCATTGATAGCTAGTTGCATGGCGTTCTTCGCACCAATGCCTTCAGGATCTGAAGCCGTGATGTGATATGCATCTGCCGTGAGACCGATGCCTACTAATTCTGCATAGATATGGGCGCCTCGTGCTTTGGCATGCTCATATTCTTCTAAAATGAGGGTGCCAGCACCTTCTCCTAGAACAAATCCATCGCGTGAAGCGGAGAAAGGGCAGCAAGCAGTTTGAGGAGAGTTGTTGCGTGTAGAAAGCGCATGTAGGGCATTGAAGCCTCCTACTCCCGAACATTCTATAGCTGCCTCACTACCGCCTGTGAGAATAATATCAGCTAACCCCATGCGGATTTGATAGCAAGCATTAGCAATGGCGTGCGCGGAGGAAGAACATGCTGAAGTGGTGGAGAAATTAACTCCTTTGAAACCATGACGAATAGCCAACATGCCGGCAGCCATATTGGTGATAATCATAGGGATAAAAAATGGACTGTAGCGGGGAGTGCCATCGCCTGCGCCAAAACCACCTATGTTGACGTCAAGGGTTTTAATACCCCCCATTCCACTTCCATAAATCACTCCACATCTCATAGAATCCTCTTGCTCTATGTGGATGTCGGCATCGTTGATTGCTTCTTGTGCTGATTTGATAGCGAAATGAATATATCGGTCGTAACGGCGAACTTCTTTTGCATCGAATAAATCAGAAACGTCAAGGTCCTTTACTTCGCATGCAAATTGTGTCTTGAATTTAGTTGCATCAAAATGAGTAATAGGACCAGCTCCACTTTTCCCTTGGAGGAGGTTTTCCCATGTTGTGGCAACATCATTTCCCAATGATGTGACCATACCGATTCCTGTGATGACTACTCGTTTAGGTTGCATATAAGTAAAACACCTAGCGAGTTTGTAGTAATAGAACTACAAACTCGCTAATTAAAAGCTGAGGTATAAATAAATTACGCTTGAAGTTTTTCAATGTAATCAATAACGTCTTTAACTGTGTTGATCTTTTGAGTATCTTCATCTGGAATAGAAACCCCAAACTCCTTTTCAAATTCCATAATCAACTCAACAGTGTCAAGAGAATCTGCGTTGAGATCTGCTGTGAAACTAGCCTCTAGAGTAACTTGAGATTCTTCTACACCTAATTTATCAACGATGATAGCTTTAACTTTTGATTCAATTGCTGACATAATAAAAATGTTTTTAGTTGTTATTGTTGTATAAGTTTATTATCAAAATCTAAATCGACTGCAAAGTAACTACTTTTTTTTGGAATATGCAAATTTTTTGTTGGAAATGTGCATTTATTCTTCAAGATGTAGCACGATTTTGCCGATTCTAGCTCCGGATTTTCCTGCTTGTGCTAACAAAACGCTATCCCCATCTAGGTTCTGTACATATAGATTTTCGACTATCTTATGGGTGTGTCCACCTACAATAATATCTATATTTCTAGTAGATTGAGCTAATTCAATATCCGATAATTGCTTCTTATTCATAGGGTGTGTTCCTTGGTGGCTTAAACAAATAACGACATCGCAATGCTCCTTATTTTTTAGTAAGGACGCTGTTTTCTGTGCTGCGTCTAGGGGGTCTAAATATTCAAGTGGTGCAAAATTCTTTTCTGAAATTAGTCCGGCTGGATTGATTCCTATTCCAAATATACCTATGCGCACGCGTGAACGACAAATAATCGTATAGGGCTTTACGATATCCTGCAATGGAGAATTCTTGACGTTGTAATTGGCGCATACGATTGGGAATTTTGCAGATTTTAAAATACTTGCCAATGTGTCTACTCCATAATCAAATTCGTGATTACCTAATGTGATGGCATCATATCCCATTCTATTCATAGCATCAATCTCTATACGTCCATGATAGAAGTTGAAATATGGAGTTCCCTGACTATAATCCCCTGCATCTAAGAGGATTAGATTGGCGTCTGATTTTCTTGCTTGTTCGATGAGTCCCAAACGTCGTGCGTACCCCCCACAAAATTCGTCACGTTTCCCTTTCTCCAATTCCTCTACTTGAGAATGAGTATCATTCGTATGGAGTATGGTGATAGTTCGAGAATGTTGTCGACTGCAAGCTGCTAGGAATAGTCCAATGCATATGATTAATTGGAGCTTAAAAGCGTTTTTGTATGTCTTCATGGGAAATAATAGTAACAATTGTTTGACCATTTGGAAGGTGGCGAGATGAGTATGTTGAGAATAGACGTTCTGCCAAATCTTCCATTTCAAAATCCGTTAGAGTTTTCCCCTGTGGAATAGCCATTTGATCTGCTAAACTGAGGGCAATCATTTCATCCCATTGTTGTTTAGCGGATTGTTCGTTATCTTGTACTTGGTTCAGTACTTGCAAAATCGTGTCAACTGCATTTTTCTGACCGAGTAAAGCGGGAACTGAGTGAATAGAATATGCCATTGGTGAGAATTGCTCTAATCCAAAACCGACACTTTGCAATTCTGGTAAAATTCTTTGCAGTATATCAAGAGTATTCTCGGTTAATTCTATTATCTCAGGGAATAATAGGGGTTGTGTGGCTGCTTGTTGCAATGTTAGTTGTTGTAACAATACCTTATATAACACTGCTGTATGTGCTCGATGTTGATGGATAATCATCAATCCTGTTGGGGTAGGAGCAACTATATAACGCCCATTCCATTGGAATAGAGATGTATATTCGGGTGTGGTGAAGTTTTCGAATAAGGATTCTGTGCTACTTGTTTTTTGAGGGGCTGAAACTTCGTATAATTGTTCCCAACCGTTTGGTATTTGCCGAGAAGGGTTGGGCTTAAATGGATTGTAGTTTGGATCCAATTGAATTCGCGGAGCTGAAATGGAAACTTTCGGGTTCGAAATAGGAATCTCTAGTGGTGCTTCCGTTGTGAAATCTAGTGATGGCGCAACGTTGAATTTTCCTAAAGCTTCTTTGGCTGCTGCTAGTAAAATCTGAAATATTGATTGCTCGTCCGCAAATTTTATTTCAGTTTTTGTAGGGTGGATGTTGACGTCAATGGATTCGGGGTTGATGTTAAAATATAAAAAATAGCTTGGCGAGTGGTCGGGCATGAGCATACCAGAATATGCTGTCATGATTGCCTTGTGGAAATATGGATGTCGCATAAAGCGGCCATTGACAAACATAAATTGTTGGCTATTTTTTGTGGCAGTTTCTGGTTTACCAATAAATCCTGAAATTTGGACAAGTTCTGTTTCCGTTGCAATATCTACCAAATGTCCGGTATAGGGCTTGGATGAATGTCCGAAGACTGCTTCTATACGCTGTTTGCATGTGGATGCAGGCAATTCTGATATTATTTCGTCATTACTTACAAATGTGAATTGTATTTCGGGATTTACAAGTACAATTCGCTGATATTCTGTAATTAAATTCCGTAATTCAGTTTGATCTGTTTTTAGGAATTTACGTCTAGCAGGTACATTATAGAATAAGTTCTTAACGCGCATACTAGTACCTACTGGGCATTGCACCCATTCTTGAGATATTACTTCAGAGCCTGCGATTTCAACGCGTGTGCCTATCTCATCTTCTAGACGTCGTGTTTGAACTTCTACGTGAGCAACGGCACAAATACTTGCCAATGCTTCGCCTCGAAAACCCATAGTGCGAAGTTGAAACAAGTCTGATGCTTGGGCTATTTTGGAGGTTGCGTGCCTCTCAAAAGCCAAACGGGCATCGGTTGGGCTCATTCCTTTGCCATCATCTACTACTTGTAGTAAGGTGCGACCAGCATCGCGCACAATAATGCGAATGTGCGTGGCGCCAGCGTCTATAGAGTTTTCTACTAACTCTTTGAGGCATGAAGCGGGGCGTTGAATTACTTCTCCCGCGGCTATTTGGTTGGCTACACTATCTGGTAGAAGATGGATGATATCGCTCATGTGAGATAGTAGAATGCAAACAATAATAAACCCAATAGTGCAATCCAAAATGCTAATTTGGATTTGCGTTTAGTTTGGTCTTTACGGTTATAGGTGTTGGCTTCGTGAGCTTCACGAAATGAACCACGATGAAGACGCGCAAGTTTATCCTTGCGCGCCTCTTTTTCTTTATCGTAGTAAATGGGGCGATAATCCCATTTACGGGGTTTCGGTACTTTTGGGAAAAGTATGGACATTATTTAACGATAGATTGGAATGTGCTATCTGATTGGTATTTAGCAAATTCAATATCGTTTTGTGCTTTTGACTTGAACTGACCATCACGTTGGATAGCAACTTTCAAGTTCGCATAAACGGCGTCACGATCATTAGTGCGAGCACCTACAACTGCTGCCAAGTAAGCTGTGGTAGCATTTGGTTTCTCAACTCTTGCCAATGTTTGACGAGCGGCTGCGTAATCCTCGTTCAAGATTTGTTGAACAGCTGCGTTGTTGCTTGCGGTATTGCCATATGCATTCTTTGCTGCGGTATAGTCACCCTTGATAGTATAGAGTGTACCCATAGCTGCTTTCAAGTTGCCTTTTGTACCAGCAGCTTTGCCGAGATACTCTTCTGCTTTTGCCAAATCATTGTCAGCCATTGCTGCAACACCTGCGTTATAGTTTACATCTGCATTGTTTGGAGACAATTGCAATGCTTTGGTGTAGCAACGACGTGCCTCTGCCACATTACCTTGCTCAAAGTATACCATACCAAGGTTGTTGTGTGAACGATAGTCGTTACCGTATTGAGCTACTGCTTTCTTGTAGATGTTCAACTTCTCGTCCAAGTTGTTGGTCAAGGTTGCTGCATAGAGCAACTCTTCTACGTTCAACGCAGCTGCATCAGTCTTGGCTAACTTAGTAATCTCCTCATCTGATTTACCAATAAGGTCGGTAGTCAAAATAAGACGGCTGCGACGGAGAGCAGGAAGCACGTCATCTGCAATAGTTTTAAATACGGTACTAAGGTTCTTGATTTGTGTCTCACGCTCTTCTGGGTCAGAATACATACCAAGCACACGCAATACCAAATCCTTATCTTGGATGTTGCTTGCCTCCATTGCTGCTTGGAAACCTTTCCAGTCCTCTGCAGTAAT
>JAEIGA010003559.1_pt1 | contig 24344 bp, 28 predicted proteins | sample 9270691 | NCBI WGS metagenome assembly JAEIGA01 (sample SAMN17057246, study PRJNA624740) | gut metagenome | biome: biome; isolation source: fecal sample | host: Bos grunniens | place: China: Xizang | collected 2019 | reverse complement strand
CAATTTTAAAAACCAAATAAAAATTGACTTTTATTGTCTAAAATGCTATTTATTATAAGATAATTGTATATTGTTATGAAAATGAATGAGACAGAAATTAAAAATATAATTGCAGAAAGTATCAAAACTTACATTGCCGAGGAACATATTAAGAAGACTATTAAGCAAATGGTAAGAGAAAGCCTTGAAAATTTTAGGGGTTATTCTCAATATGAATCTTCGGATGAAGAAGATGGCCGTCTTTCTGATATGAACACCGAGTCAGATAGTGAGGCTGAAACTCGCGACTCTATAGAAAATTTCTTCAAACAGCCTGGTGTAAACAATGCTCCTTATGCTTATAAGTTATACAATGTTGACGCAAAAGAAGGCCAAGATACAAATGATATGAAGAATGCAAGGAAGAAATTTGCTGATTGTGTAAACCACGAGAAGAATGAAAATGGTTATCCATATAGTTTTGACTCTGATGAATTAAATACTCTTAAGGGTATGATATCTGGTAACCAATTGGATGAGGCTATCAATAAAGCGTTTAAAGACATTTTAGGCTAATATATGATTCATAAATGGTATAGGGGGCACGATGGCAAACAGAAAGCCACTGACAATTTTGGGATTATTTGGATAACAGATGACCCAGAATATGCCCAACTGTACGCTGATGAATATGGAAATGAAGGTGTAGTGTCAGTATTGTATATAGATGAAAGCAAATTAAACTATGCCGATACATATTATGATGATGATTTTGATGTATGGTTTCCTGATATGGCAAAAGTAAAAGAATATCAGAAAGAAGGTTATAATTGTTATTCATTTCCTGTTAGTATAGATGGCCTTGATTGTGATTGTATTGCCCTTTTTGATGAAAGTGCAATTGTAAAAATTGAACAAATGAATAAAAACAAAAGTGTTATGGAAAACAGAATAAAATTAACTGAAACTGAACTTAAAAAGATTATTGCTGAATCAGTAAAAAAAGTTTTAAGTGAAATTGGTGACACCCCTCGTGGACAGTATGCTATGGCAGCAGTTGCAGGAAGGGCACATCAAAGAGGACAAATGGCTAGAGCGAACGGTAATCAAGAAGAATATTATAAACAGATTGACAAAGCAAGTGACGTTGACAATGCAAGAGAAGATGCAAGCATAAAAAGTCAAAACAATGGACAAATGTGGGGTGGTGATGCTGCTCGTGCTACGTCAAGAGGATATACTTATGGTTTAAAAAAAGGGCAGTCGTAGCGTAAAAATGGATTTAAGGCGATATTTATTATAAAAATAATGAGAATAAATTGATTTTAAATATGGAAAATAAGAAAGTGGTTAGATTAACTGAATCAGATTTACACAGAATTATCGCAGAAGCTGTAAAAGAAGTCTTATCAGAGGGGCAAGGATGGGATTTGTTTAAAACAGCTGCAAAAGAGACTTGGAGTGGTGAAGACGACTCTTATATGAAGGATAGACGTAAAAATGGAGAATCCATATATGGGAGGGATAAAGATGACGTTAAAGATACTGTTAGGAATTTCATTCGAACTGGTGATAATAATGGGGATGATGGGGAGTATTATAATCCAGAATACCCAATGAATAATCATCACCAATACAGAGAAAATTACAAAAAGGTCGATAATTCGCTAGGTGGAAAAGTTGGAAGGGCCGCTGGTATGGCTGGCGCAAAAATGGCTTATCGTACAAGAGATATGTATAATAAGATGAGAGGATATTATAATAAATAATATATTTATTTTTAAGAAATAAGCCCCGATATTCGGGGCTTTTCTATTATAACAAATTAATGTTAAGTTCCTCAACAAGTGAATTTATGTCTGTTTCATATGCACCACACTTTTTAAGAGGGTTCTTCAACACCATTGGCTTAAGTACTAAGGTATCAACCTCAAACCCTTCAGGTACTGCGGCGAGGATTTTCTCTCTTCCCTTTTCCATAACGGTTTCATTAGTACAGGCATAATTACCGTCTTCATTTTCAATAAGTGACTTACAATTAAGGCACATCTTTTTAATAAGGCTATTACTGCCCTCAGGGAGTTCTGCTCCCGTAAATCTACAAAATTTTCCCATAAATCAATAATTAAATTATTCTACTTTTGTCCAATCTTTTACTCTTGGATTACATTTATATGTTCCTGGTGTTAATCCTCCCTTATCTGCATAGAAAATAAGAAGACTAAATAAATACTCCATATTTTCAGTGACATCTTCATAAAGGTCAACGAAATGATTATGCATCTCTATAGGGAATTTCCTGCCATCATAATCATCCTCTGTACCATGAATTGCGTCCTGAAAATGCCCAAGAATCAAGGCTATATCTTCAATAGGGTAATTACCACCCCAAGGGCCATATTGGTCAATACCCCAACCAATCCTACCATTCCTTGAATCTCCATCAAATACAAAACTTTCAAACTTTATTGCTTGAAGCAGTTTAATGTGTTCATCTGTAATTGTTAATTTCTTTAAAGCCATTTTGTTATATATTTATTGTTTATTTTCTATATTGTCTATCACCTGATAGGTTAACAATCAATTCTGTATTTTCCGCGAGGTCTTTCAGTGTCTTGCTATCGGTATAAGACATAACACTAACAAGGAAACTTTTCATATTATCAGCCCATTTATTAATGTTATATTCAACAGGAATTGGTCTTGAGATACCCTCTGCTGTGGTCGTACCCTTTCCACCTGTTTCTTTTTGTGCCCTTTTGGTAGACATACCATAATATTCTCTATATGGTTTTCTCTTCCTCATTTTTGCTAATGATTCAGTTACTTGTGCTATCTCCTCTCTATATTTTTCATACTCTTGAACCATATCTTTCAATACACGTTCAAAGCCATCTATTTTTTCAAAATACATTTTTTCTGGAATAGCATCAGCCATATTAAGATTATCAGGATGCATATATCCTATATTCCCACAAGCCTCCCAAGATTTAGCAAAAATACTTCCACTCATTACAAGGTCTGCTCCAAGAGCAAGGCATTTCTGAATATCATCGAAATTGGCGATACCACCATCAGCAATAATCTTAGTTGGAGCAGGTCTTCCATATTCAATTTCCCATCTTTCTTTCTCCATTCTAAGTTCATCAAGAAGAGTCGCAGTTGGATAATGTACACCAACATTTGCTGATGTAGTACAACGGCTTCCTGTTCCAATACAAGCACGAAGATAATCAATTCCTGCGTCAGCATAATAAATGTATGCGTTTGGATTGGCAACATTACCTGTCATAATAATCATTTGCTGCCCATAATGATGCTTCAAATACTTACAAACCTCATAAAGACGATTCATAGTTCCGTGAGCAATGTCAATACAAACATATGCTGTTCTGTCTTTAAGGCCAACAAATCTTAGAATATCTTCTGCCTCATTAAGTGAAAATGATGCAAATGCCTCATACATAATTTCAAGACGCTTCTCAACATCAACAGTACGGGGAACTACACACATAAACTTCTCATTGAGCCAAGTTTTATAATTGTGTTCATTAGTTACGGCCCCCATAGGAGAAACAATTACAGGGTAAAAATCGTTATCCATATTAGGATATTTTACATATGGATTACATTCTGCACGATGATTAATAAACGAAATATCTGCCTGAACAATGTTCACATCGGATAACTCATATCCTACTTTTCTTAATTTACTAAGTGTCATATATGTTTTATTTAAAGTTTACACTTAAATATACAAAAATATTTTTGAAAAACAAAATGCGATACTAATGATGATTTAGTATCGCAATTGCAAATTCAACGTGTCTATCGGTTATACCCCACATAGGGTCAATATGAACGAAATGTGGAGATTGTTCGTCTGTGAAATCAGTTCGGTCATCAATAATTACGAAGTTGGTACACTCGGGATGTGCTGCAAGCCAAGCATCGACCTCGGCGCCACGGCTGTATTCGTATGTTTCCTCGTAATTCTCGTTAAAGTAGTCGTGCTTAGATAGATTTCTCCATATAAACTCTGGGGTTTTATCGATTACAAAGTTCTCATCAAGACCCATTCTACCGAGTCTCATTTGAGTCCCATACCAAGAAATTCTCCAATCACTTGAGATAACAACCTTAGCTCCTGTTTCCTCACATATTCGGATAATCCTGTTTATGCACAATGGGTCAAGGTCTCCCTCTTGCCCGTGCAAATTACCAGGATTCCTTTCGTCGGTATACCATTTTGTGTAATTAAGTACACCGTCTATGTCAAGAAATATCGCTTTCATTTTCTATTATAATATTTTTAGTTATATCCGCTAATTCTATTAATTTCCGTCTTGGTAATAAATAATTAACGGGTTCTTCTGGCATTTTAGGATTTCCTTTAATATGAGCAAATTTACACCTATTCTTATATAAGTTACCAAAATTTTTGTCACCTTCATATCGTATTTTATGGTCTTTTTTAAGAAGGTTTTCAGTGGTCCATCCAATACTGTTTGAATATTCTTTAATTTTGTCCTTAGCAACTAATGCAACAGTTACTTTTTTAAAGGAATTAATATTTTTAATTTTATTTTCTGTTTTAAATGGTTTTCCACTATTATTTTCATCAACATCAGTTTCATCCACCCATATAAGTAAATAATGAGTTGTTAATAGGCTATCATTCAAAAACCACCCAACTAAAATTTGGGTTCTATTTTTATTATAGGTGCTAAGTTCAAAACTAAACGTTTTTAAATTTCTCCACATTATAGAACATTTTTCATCAATGAGAAATTCTTTTCCATCAATTGTTAGTTTTACATCTACACCTTGCACTTGTAAGTTTTTATCTGTAATACGTTCATAAGTACAGTTTTCTAAACAATTGTAAAAATTTTCATCAAGAAAGTCACCCATTATTTTTTCAGAACTTTCATGATATGGTCTATCTTTATTAATTAAATCTGACATTTTTAAAAATCTTTAAGTTTTTTCTTTTGTTCATTCGTTAACTTGTTTGGTAATTTATGGTTAATAACTACTGCATAATCACCAAAAATATTTGGATTGTTAGGGTGTGGCATACCTTTACCCTTAAAGATAAATGCTTTTCCGTGAGGGGTCAACTCAGGAGCATCTACTACAACTTTCGTGCCATCAATTGCCATATATTCTTTCTTGAAGCCCAAAAGACATTCATTGAACGGAACGTCATCATAATGAATAAGATTAATCTCGTCAGGTCTTGTATAATATGAATGAGGGTAGATATGAACAACTACGTGAAGGTCACCATTCTGTCCGCCTCCATTTGGTTCATTACCCATACCGGGTATATTAAGTACCATACCATCAGCAAGTCCTCTTGGTAATTCGATTGTTTCTGTAGTAGTCACCGATTCTAAACCACTACCCTTACAGCGTGAGCAAGGTGTTGTAATTTTTTTACCACTACCCCCACAATGTTGGCATACTGTTTGAACAATTTGAACAGAATTTGGGCCTCTCTGTATTTGTTTAGAGGTCATTCCTCTTCCATTACAATGAGGACAAGTAGATGTTTTTCCATCCGCAGAACCTGTTCCATTACAATGAACACAAGATTTTTGTCTTGTTACTGAAATATTTTTACTACCACCAAAATATGCTTCCTCTAATGTCATTGAAAGGTGTGCTTGTACATTTGTACCCCTGTTAATACGCTGTCCGCCGCCTCCGCCGAACATACCGTCAAACATACTATTGAAACCTCCCATTCCACCCATATTCCTGAACATCTCAAACGGGTCAAAACCTGAAGCATCAAACTCAAAACCACCGTTATCGTACTGTTGTCGTTTCTGAGGGTCTGAAAGAACTTCATTTGCTTCTGCAATTTCTTTAAATTTATGTTCTGCTTCTTTCTTTTCTTCTTCTGTACCGTTAGCCCATCTATCAGGGTGATATTTCATTGCCAACTTACGGTAACTTTTTTTAATATCATCATCACTAGCGTCTTTTGAAACGCCTAGAATTTCGTAGTAATCTTTCTTTTCTGCCATAATTTAAATCCTTTTATATTATTGCTTGTGGCAAATATACAAAAAAATATTGTATTAACCAAACTATTTATATAAGAATAAAATCGTTTATAGAATGCATCAAAATATTAAAAATAATAATGTGAAATCTCTTGACGCTAAGTTATATAGTGCCAAGTATTACGATTTTATGTTATACAAAGGTGAAACCACATATCAAAATTTAAGCGATTTACAAAATATGTCAATTGTTGATTTTTCAGAACTTTATATAGTAAGTGGTTTATTATATTCTACTACTGTATGGAGTGGAGCAACTAATAATGGAGTTGAAATGAATGACATAGGTTTCACAGGTATGGATAATGGTCTTATTTCATTTAAAAAAGACCGTATTACCAACGAACAATTCCTTGAACTATTAATTAATAGTAGATATACCATAGAATCTGGTGATACAAGATTATTTTTAACTCCAGTGACAGGAAATACACAAATGTATAATTATCCTCTTTACCTTATTGAAAACGAAGAGGAAAAATACATTGCGTGTAAGGGTGGTTTTTATCAGGGTTTCTTTAAATTATATGGTTATGATTATAATGTATTACCTCATAAGATTGACAATGAATGGGTTATGCACTTTGACCTACGTCCAAGAACAGATTATGAGGTTGATGATATGTTAGTAAACTATACACACCCTGATAATGATGGCATATTTTTCTTTATGGGTACACGCGCGGAAAACAAATTTTGGCCTTTCTATAAAACCAATTCTGCTGTAACCGAAACAATGAAAATTAAAGATGCACAAAGTGAAGGGTATTTTAGTGGCTGTAATGAAAGTGGAGAAACTTATAATATAAAAGAAAACAATGTTGTATTCTTGGAGAATGAATGGCTTTCAGAAGAGTTGCCTGAACAACCAATATATAATGATTATTTTGCAGTTGGAGATGGTTATTTTACTTGTGAATTTACAGGTACAACAGAGAATAAATTTAAACCATCTACTACAAAAAAAATTGTGACCAATGGTAAATATCCTACAGCAAAAGCAGGCTTAAATGTTTATGATTTTAACCCATATGGTTCTTGCGGTTGTTCTGATGGTATTGGTTCTTCTTGTGAAAAGGAGGAGATAAAAATTGAAGGATGCGCTTGTGGAGAATATTTTTCGGACGGTTATTTTGATAATAGATGTCCCGTATCGGCCAACAACAAATCCATATCAGAAGAATACATTGGCTCAGGCGTAACCATTAATGAAAGGGGATATGATGACTCAATGGGTCACGCTATGGATAAAGTTGGTTATCAGGAAATAGTTACTGACAATAAATTCTTAATGTTTGATAGAACCTCAAGCGGTTACACTGTAGACACTTGGGTAGAGGGGACAGAAATAATGTTAACAAGAAGGCAAAATTGGCCTAATGCTAATTACTTCTTATTAATGGATAGAACCCCTACGGGATATACTGTAGATACTATTGAACGATATAATGAGGCGCATCAATATGATTATAACATCCATAAAGATATAAGAAATAATGTATTTGCCTTAAGAGTCAGAAAAGATGGGGCAATAGGTTATCGTTATGGCGTTTTAGATTGTGAAAACGAAAACAAATATAGTGTAGTTGAAGAATATTCTAAACCAGGACTCATTAAAGCAGATAATTGGAATTCAGTAAATGTTAGATTTATAGTATTAAATCCATCGTATACACACTGTGATAATAGGCCTAAAAAAATGAAAATACATATATATGTTAATGGGTATCTTGTGTTTATTTCAAAAGAAATAGATGCGTTCCATTTTAAGGAAATAGAAAAAGAGTGCGCAGAAAAACAAGAAACAGTCCCATACAATGTATCACTTGGTGGTGGTTCATTGGGTTTATTAGAAACAATATTACCTAACTATTACGCTATATCAGATTATATACTACCAATTGAGCGAGATTTCTGTGGTACTTTTATGGGTGACATTAAATCATTTAAAATGTACGACGGCTTCATAAATTATTCTACGATAGTTAACTATTTATCATAAAATAAGAAATAGACAAATAAAATAAGATAACATATGGCTATAAAAGAAACAAGAACACCATTAATGGTGAAAAACAATGCCACATATAAAACAGTTGAGGGTGTAACTTATTTTAAACTCAAATCAGAATTCGATGGAGACTACACAAAGCACTGTGGCCTTCTTGGAGAAGAAATTGATGAGAACTTTTATTTTCTTCGTGGTTATGATATTGAAAGCATAACAATTGATGAAGATAGAAATTTAGTAATTAATAGAGTGGATAAAGATTACGAACCGCTAGTTGTAAATATTGGCGAAGAACTTGGGCAGCCGTCATTTAAATTCAATAAGGAAACAGGTGTTATTACTGTTACTTATCCTGACGGTACAACAAGTACTATGGAAGGGTTCCTTGTTGAAGGTAAAGATATTAGGATTGCTACAGATAGTACAATGAATGGAAATGGTACTATGTACAACCCATTAAGAATATCCCCTATTGAAACAACTGGTACATTTGCCCCTGCTGATGAATATTTTGACCTTACCACTGTCGCAGAAATGCCTATAGGAAAAGGTAAAGGTTATAGAGTTGTAACAAAAGAAAAAATTGACAATTTTGGATGCCTTTATCCATTTAGTGCCGTTAAAAAAATACAAAATGCATTAACAATTTCTGGTTCACAGTGGAGAGTTCCAACAAAAAAAGATTGGGATGAACTTCTTAATGCTTTAGAGTGTGCTGAAGATAGAAATCATAGTGCTAATACTTGTACTTGGTTAGGTAAAGTTGCAGGTGCTGGACTTAAATCTGCTAAAATGTGGAATGAGTATGAAACTCTTCCAACTGAAGTACCAACAAATGGACAAGATATTAAAGGTTTAACAATTTATCCTGTAGGTATAACACCTGATAGAAATGAAATTCTTAATGAAAGAGAAAAAGGTAATTTTGACGCGGAAGGGTTTGGTCAAATAACAGGTATGTGGTCTAATACTTTAACAGAAGAAGGGAATGCTTATGTTAAATTATTTGGCTATAATTCAGCAAAAGTAGACCAAGATACTTATGGCGTTGGTGCAAGAATGTCTATTCGTCTTGTAAAAGATTATGCATATAGTAACTATAATGAAATTGAAAACATTTTAGGTTTTCCTTATCCTACAACATTAGTATATGGTATTTATGATGATTATGATTATGCTAAAATTTGGACAACTATCAACTTTTATTCAGATGCTCAGACGCTTGATGGTATTCGTTCTCAAGAATGGTCTGCTGTAACAGATAGTGATAGAGGTATTAAAATTATTTATTTTATCAATGAGTGGGATGGTACTGAATGGCATAAGAAGCCAATGGAGAATGGTGACTCTGTAATTATCGTTGACCGCGAAGGTAAACCATATCACGAATGGAGAATCATTGAAGGAGAACTTATTGATACGGCTGAAGCCCTTGCTATGGAATTTGAAAGGGATTTTGCTGAAGTAAAAGAAGACATTGCAGAACTTTCTGCAACCACAAAAGAACTTGTACAATTCTCTGGATGGGTAGTTGAAACTATTAACGAATTTAGTGCTGCCACAGAGGAACATATTAATAGGATTGACGCAACAGTTGCTGAGTTTAGTGCCGCTACAGTCGCTGAAGTTGCCCGTCTTGACGGTAAAGTTGATGAACTCAGTGCAACAACTGAAGCATTTAGTGCCGCTACAGTCGCTGAAGTTGCCCGTCTTGATGCTGATGTAGCATTTGTTAGCGGAGAAGTTGTAACACTAAGTGCTGCTACAGTAGCATTTAGTGCTGCTACAGTCGCTGAAATTGCTCGTCTTGATGCTGATGTAGCATTTGTTAGTGGAGAAGTTGTAACATTAAGCGCTTCTACTGTAGCATTTAGTGCTGCTACAGTCGCTGAAATTGCTCGTCTTGATGCTGATGTAGCATTTGTTAGCGGAGAAGTTGTAACATTAAGCGCTTCTACTGTAGCATTTAGTGCTGCTACTGTTGCTGAAGTTGCCCGTCTTGACGGTAAAGTTGATGAACTCAGTGCAACAACTGAAGCATTTAGTGCCGCTACAGTCGCTGAAGTTGCTCGTCTTGACGGTAAAGATTTAGTTCCTGATACATATGTTCTTGATGGAAATGCCTCTAGCGAAATGGTAATCCCTACATATTCAGTTGATGTTGAAGATGTTAAAATTAAGGTATCTGAAAGTTTCTTTAATTTTGGTACATTTGAGAATAACGAAGAATAAACATTAACATTGAAAAATGAAAAGAATTAATAGATTACAATTTAGACATAGAAATGAGGTTTTTGCTAATAGAGTTGAGGCTATTCAGTATTTTGATAATATTTCGAATGAAAATCATATACTTAGCAGAGATGAAAATTTTGGGGAATCTCTTTATGCAGAACCATTGGTTGCTAAATATTTAGACAGCGAAAAAAACCAACAGGTTATTTTTGCTATTGGAGTAGATAGTGGCCACACAAAATACCATATAATTGACAGCAAAGAAATTTCTGAACTTATTGCAGATAATAAAAAGGCAATTGAAGATGAAGTTGTTCGTTCAACTGCCGCTGAATTTTCATTAAGTGGGGCTATTGATACTGAAATTGAGCGAGCTTTAAAAGCAGAACTTTTCCTTAGTGGTGCGGTAGATACTGAGTGTTCAGAAAGAATTGCTGCTGATGCAGACCTTCAAACACAAATTACAAAAAACATTGCTAAGATTGTACCTGTAACAGAAAACTTGGGTGCAAATGTTCGTGAAGAATATGTACTTAAGAATGCAAATGGTGAGGAACTTGGTAGCCATATTAAAATCTATAAGGATAGTGCTTTAGTTGGTGCTGAAGTTAATTATAAAGGTGCTACTGCGGTTTCGCAAAAAGAAGATGGTTCATTTGAGTTTACTTATGGTGCTGATATTGATAAAGATGTTGAATACCTTTATCTTATCTATCGTAATGAAAATGGTGGGCTTAGCCTTGTTGCACTTGATTTTGAAAACTTCTTAATGGAAAATGAAGAAGGTTTAGGCATTAAGATTGTTGACCATAAAATTACTATTAGAATTAAAGATGGTGAAAAATATCTTAAAGTAGATGAAAATGGCCTTCAAACAATTGCAATTGATAAAGCAATTAAAGACAATGTAGATGCTTTATCTGACAATTTAACAGCAAAGATTGATGCTGAGATTGAAAGGTCGACTGCTGCTGACGATTATATCAGTGGTCTCACAGCAGAATTTAGTGCAGCAACTGTTGCTGAATTTGTTCTCGTTAATTCAGCCGTAACAGTAGAAACAGAAAGGGCTATGGCCGCTGAACTCTATCTTAGTGGTGCAGTTGAGACAGAAACAGCAAGAGCACTTGAGGCTGAACTTTTCCTTAGCGGTGCAGTAGACACTGAACGCACAGAAAGAATTGCTGAAGATGATGCTATTAAGGCTGAAATTAAATCAAATAAAATTAATTCAAAAGATATTGTAGTTAACAAAACCGCTGAGGGCACATCGTTAACTATTCAAACTGATGAAGTTACATTAACCAAATTTGCTAGTGCGTCAACAATCTATGATACAAATGTAGCAGTACTCGGTACTTGTCTTAAAATTAAGAAAGTGAAACCTGACACAAAAAACGTTAAATCAAGATATGAACTTAGAGGTGCTGATGAACAGTTAATAGGTGACCCAATTGAGATACCTATTGAATCTGCGTTAGTTGACGTTAAACAAGGTAAAGTAGGTGACGCTATTGACCCTTCAAACGGTAATTATAAAACATTTGGCGACGGTGATACTACAATGAACTTTGTATATCGTCTTGAAGATGGTTCTTATGAACTTGTTCAAGTTGTTGTATCTGAATACTTTACTGATTCACACTTTGGAAGAGGTCTTAATAACCAAGATGGTACAGTATCTTTGTTAGAAGGTGATGGTAATGAGTACCTTGTAATTGGAGAGGACACTATTGCAGTAGTTGGTGTTAATAATGCTATTGCTATTGCTAAAGCAGAATCTATTAAACATACTGATGACCAATATAATGCGGCCACAGGATATACAGACCAACGTTATAATGAATCTATTGCACACACAGACACAAGAGTTGATGATGTAGTTTCTTCAGTTGATAGTTTAACAGATACCATAGATACGGCAATTATTGGTTTAAATGATACACTTACTGCGGCAACTGCTTCAATGAACGAGACCGTACAAAACGCTGTAGACGGTATGAATGCTACCGTTAATACTGCTGTAGATGGTATGAATGCTACTGTTAATTCTGCCGTAGAGGGTTTTAATACACTTCTTACAGAATCTATTAATGGTGTAAATGATAGTCTTGGTGTAGAAATATCTAATAGAGAAGAATCTGATAATATCCTCGATGGAAAGATAACAGATAATGCATCTGCAATTTCAACTTTAAATGCCGAACACATTGCATTTAGTGGTTCTGTAATTACTTATATTAATTCAGGTAATACTACATTAAAGGAATATATTAATACTAAAGTAGACGGCAACTTTGACGAAATTGGTGCAGCTTCTTCAGCATTAACTGAATCAAAAGCATATACTGATGGGCTTAACACTGCGATGGATACAAGAGTTGGTGCTCTTGAAGAAACTACTCATACTCACACAAACAAGGGTGAATTAGATAAGATTGCAGATGGTGACAAGGCTAAGTGGGATGGCGCTGTTTCTCGTCTTGATAATTTTCTCATTGGAAATGGCGTAGACGAAGTTATTGACACTCTCCAAGATATTAAGGATTGGATGAAGGGTGAGGGAGTTGTTGCAACAGAGTTAACAGAAGCAATTGCTGTTGAAACAAATAATCGTAAAGAGGCTGATAGAGCATTAGATAATCGCGTAATTACTCTTGAGAGTTCTGCTACAACGCTTGATGGAAGAATTAACACACTTAGCGGTAATACATATAGTGCTATTCTTGCTGTTGATACAAATCTTAACTCAGCAATTATAAATATTAACGCACTTAGTGGTTCTGTAAATGACATTAATTTTTCAATTAAAGAACTTAGTGGTTCTGTAGCAAATGTGGTGACTGCTCATACTAATGATATTAATACATTAAGTGGTAATGTTGTATCTTATGTAGATAATATTACAAATGGTATATCTTACAACGTTAATCTCCTTAGTAGTAGTACTGTTTCAGCACTTAATACTTTAAGTGCAAACACAGATGCACGTTTTACTCAGTTAACATCAGCACATACTGCTGATATAGTGTCACTAAGTGGTTCTATTTTAACATATGTTGATAACGCAGATAACACCATTTTGGCAGGCATAACTAAAAACGAAACTGCAATTACTGTTCTTAATGCTGATAAAAAAACAGAAGGTTCAGTTCTTTATAGAATAGAAAATGAATTTGAGAAAACTCTCATCACTGATGGAGTTCCTGTAACAGCGGTTTCCCCTGAAGATGCAAATAAAGTTCACTCTCTTATTCGCCAAATCACTGTTAACGGTGAAATGAGATACTACGCTATGTCAGATGCGACAGAAATGTTCTATGTTAAACCAAGAACAACTGAGACAGCACCAATTGAAACTGTAAATCTTAATGATTATATAACAAGTCTTGAAACAAGAGTTGCTGTTCTTGAAGAGAAACTTACAGGTTTCGCAGGCAATATGGAGCAGACAATGAAAGACCTTATCAAATCTTACCTTAATGGTACTGAAAATGAAATTAAGATTACTGAAACTGATGATAAATTAACAATAGGTTTCGATGATAACGCAATCTTCGGAGAAATCTAATAAAAATTCTGTAAACAAGAAATGGGGAACCGAAAGGCTCCCCATTTTTAATTTTGTGGAATTAGTTTTCTCTTAGAAATCTATTTCGCGGTTAAAATCAATCTCTTTCATAGTATACTATATTATTTCTTACATTCATAAATAGTTAGAAGTGTGTCATATGGAAGATTCTTAATGAACATATTGTAATACTCAGCCATCCAAACAAATTGGTCGTTTGTATCAGATGCATCTACCCATCCTGTTTTTTCTGAAAGAAAAGCATAACCCCAAAACGCTGTGTTACTAACAACATAATTTTCTTTAGTTTCAAACTTTTTGAAATACGTTTTTTTATCTTTCATATTATCGTATATGGTTTTCTCATAATCAGTAGAAGGTTCTATGCCTTCCATAACCATCTCCCACGTTTTACGATAAATATCTCCTCCACCTAAATGAATCTTATCCCAATTGATATCAGATTTTTTTGCTTGGAACACTTCTCTTCCACCTTTTAAGAGAAAAGGGACACTTAACCATTTACCTAATTCATAATAATTAAATCTGCCCATTCTATTTTCAGTGGAAATAGCATCCCCCGTTACTTCATCAATAGTAAGACCTTCTGTCAATTGTTCATAAAATTCTTCAACTGTCATATCTTTGAGGTCATCAACTATATTTTGGAGTTCTTCTTTGTCTATAGTTTCTTCATCACTATTTAAAATACCCTCATATAACTCAACATATTTTTCTTTTATCTTAGCAGCATCCTTGTAATGATACCTTACATAAGGTTTTTCTTCCTCTCTTAAATCATAAGGTTTCATTAACTCGTCAGGATTATCCCCTGCTACGATGCAGACAAAATGTTGATAATCATCATTTGTCATCATATCTTTACACCTTTTGGTAATTTATTATTGTTTGCTTGATAAATTTCAACAATTTTATACAGCGAAATTTCTTTGGCTTCTTTATCACCTACTTTGTTTCTATTAATTCCATATAATAAGAGAAAAAGGTCTTTATATGTTAATTTTTTTCTCCATCGAAACATTAAAAAACAACAAAATTGATATAACCAGTTACAGTAAGGAATTTTGACTACTTTTTCATTTAGCCATTCTCCCATTAATTCAGCATAATCTTCCATTAAGGTAAAGCAATGACAATCCCCCAAGCAATGGCGGTTATTATAAGAAACATATATCTTGAACTTTCATTTTTATCGCGAAGTTGTCCATCTACCATAGTCACTTGTGGGTTTATAACCCCACTAATACAGGATAATATAAATAACCCCATAGAAACTATGGCTATGAAAGTACATATAAAAGTTAAAATACCTATAAACCAAGCCATTACTTATATTCTTCTATACGCTTATATATGTCATTTGCAGGCGTAGCACCAACATACTTGTCAAGAACTTCTCCATTTCTTACATACAAAGTAACGGGAATATTTCTAATATTATACTCTATTGCAACATCCTCATTATCCTCCTCGTCAATATCAACATCAGCGATAAGAGTATCACCAATCTTATTTGGGTCAAGGTTATGTAAGGTATCTGAAAGCGTTCTACAAGGACCACACCACTTTGCCCCAATCTTTACAAGATGTAAAGACTCAGGGGTCTCAGCATAAAAAGACTTAAGGTCTTCAAGATTCTTAATTTCTCTAATATTAATCATTTTGTTTCAATTTTTATCTAATATACAAATTATTTTTCAATAAAAAAAGGGAACCTTGTGAAAAGTTCCCATAAAATTACAGTTCAATAATGTCGTGTTTCCTAGAACGGGGATTCCAAACCATAACTGTTGCTTTTGGTTTTTGAAGAGCCTCGTCAATCTGTTCTCTTAATTGTTTAAGGTTATCGGCTGAAATTCCATTAAATGTACATTCAATACCATTATTACTAACCTTAAGAGAAACTTCATCTTTGTTCTTTTCAATAGTTATATTCATAGTTTAATTAAAATGGTAAATCATCGTCTGCCATATAATCATTATCCACAGGAGCATCATCATAAGATGGAGATGGAGGTGTTGGCATTACACTCGCTGATGGCATTGAACCCGCACTAACTGTTGCAGGGGCTGGCTGTGGCTTAGGAATGCTTGTTGAAGAATACTGAGACTGTGTACCACCTGTATAAGTAGACACACCCGTATTCTCAGTAACAGTAGACTGAGCACCATCCTCATCTTTCTTTTTAAATGATGGAGTATCGATGGTTGTGGCTGTTACATACTGATTAAGCCAAATCTTACCCTCCTTAACGTTAACCTCAATATTTGGAACACCTGAGATAATTACATATGTACCCTTTGTGAGATACTTAACCCTGTTCTCAATAACATATGGGTCATAACTTGTTACATCGTACCACTCGGTCTTTTCGGCACCGTTAGCAAATGAATTATTAGCAACGCTAAAACGTACATACTGCTTTCCACCCTTTGTAGTGCGGACCTCGGCACCGTTCGCGCCAATGCGTCCATCGAACTGAATCTGCTTCATTTTCTATAAAGTTTTAAATAAATTTTTAATCTGTTAAATGTCAACCTATGTTGTTTTGTTCAAATATACAAAATATGTTTTAAATAAACAAAACTATTTCTATAAAAAAGAAAAAAGAGATTTACATCTCTTTTCTTAGTTGGGATACAAGGATTCGAACCTTGGCTCTAACAGCCAAAATGTTATGTGCTACCACTACACCATATCCCAGATACCATCTTATCTTCTAACTTACGTTATATGTGATAAGCATTTTGTTTTACAAATATACAATAATAAATATTAAAAAACAAGTTTATTTTGAAGATTTTTCTAAAATTCTTTGTTTAGACAATTCAAAATACTCATTGTTCATTTCAATACCCACAAATTTTCGATTTAATTCAAGTGCTGCAAGACCTGTTGTGCCACTTCCCATAAATGGGTCAAGGACAATATCTCCTTCATTTGTCCAAGAGCGTATATGGTCTAATGCTATTTGTAATGGATAAACAGCAGGGTGAATTGTTTTATTCTGCGCAACTGCTATATTCCATATATTAGATTTAACTTTTTCTTTGTTTACATTAAATGTTTTATGTGTTCTACCATGTTCTCCACCCATATTCTTACAAGTTGAATCATATATCTGTCCCGCACACTTGCAAGGTTCCATTATTGGATTAAATGTCTTAGGTGTGCCTTTCGAGAACACAAACATATATTCAAATACTTGATTGTATCTTGGTTGTTTTACCTGAGGCATTGGGTTTGATTTTTCCCAAATCATTGTATCATTGAGGTTGAAACCAATATCAATAAAATGGAGAGCTTGACGGAAAGATGTTCCTGTTTCGCTGCCTTTCTCAGTCTTATCATTAACCACCCACACGACAACTCCACCTGGTTTCATTACTCTATACAATTCATTTGCAATTGCACAAAATTTATTATGATTCCAAGTATCACCAATACCCATATACGAGCGTAAATTATCATACGGAGGACTAGTAACAACTAAGTCTATGGAATTATCTTCCATTTTCTTTAATTGTTCTTCAGCATCTCCCATATATAGGGTATATTTTGTTTTTTCATTTAACATAGTACTAATATACATAAATTATTGGAGAAAAACAACTATTTATATAAAAAATCTATACTATGGAAAAATTTAAAAACATATGGCACGTGCTTTTATTTATATTATTATTTTTATGGCAATTGCCTCAAAATATTATTGCGCTTGTTATGATACCATTTCTTGGCAAACTTAAACTTATATCATATAAGAAATTTTGTTTTGCTTTTGAAAGCGATATTATGTCAGGAGGTATCTCATTAGGAACTTTCGCGTTTGTTAGTTCATATAACGCTAGAAGACCATTAATTGTTAGACACGAACAAGAAGGCCACACAACAGACAGTAAAATATGGGGGCCATTATATTTATTGGTAATTGGATTACCAAGCCTTTTATGGGCTATATTTGGTGATAGTAGAAAATGTTATTATGATTTCTATACAGAAAGATGGGCAAATAATCACGCCGGACTTAAAGCAATAAAAGCAACAAACGGAAGATGTGTTTTATCTATTAAAGAATAAAATAAAAGAGGACTTTAAAGGTCCTCTTTTTCATTTCTAAACATAGTCTTCTGTCGAATAGGTGTAATATATTTCCACCCTGTTCTTTCTTCTCTTTCAATAAGATTGTCGAAATCCTGCTGATAATCCTCAGTCAAAATAACTCCATTCATATAATACAATCCGTGAATTCTGTTGATGTCTGTATCAACGGGAATAAACTTATCTCTACCAAGAGGAATGGCCTTGGTGACAACATACTGTTGGTCCTGTTTCATTGTTAAAGTATATTTTCTTCAATTATTTTCTGTGCTGTTGGAATGTCCAATGCTTCTCGTATTCTATCAGACACGTCTTTTATTCTAATATTTTCATACGTCCCGTCGGGTTTTACCCATATTAGTCTTCTTGCTACTACGTCCATACCAATATTTTGAAGTGGTATAGCATATAATGAAAGTTGTAAAGTATAATAAGACTCACTCATATCCAACATATCATTAAATGGCCATAGAAGTTTTTGTCCTCTAAAATTCTTATAAAGGTCTTCATTGGTTTTATAGTCGAAAATGATTAAACCACTTTTCTGAGGATTCTTTTCGTCTACATAATAAAATAATATGTCGAAAGTACCCGCATAAGGAGTACCATTTCTATTAAATACTTTTGTTTCAGCAAGTACAGGAACATAGTTTTCTGGAAGGTCATCCCAAAACTTAACAATAGCCTCTTCGTGTGGATTGGTAGGACAAGGTAAACCATTTTTAAACTTATCCACACATTCAGGAAGAATTTTCTCAGGTTCTCCAGTCATATAATAGAACATACTTTCTCCAAACGCGTGAACCTCTGTTCCGTACTCACAAGCGTGTCCTGATTTAACTGCCCACTGAGCGAGTATTTCCTCCTTTGTAAGGCCATAATACTTGTAAGATGGGTCTTGGTCCCTCTGCCACTTTTTAACGCAATTTTCGGCCATTTGCTCGCCCGTTATGGGCTTATACTTATGCGTTACATCGGAAACACACATATACTGCACACCATCAAGGTAGTATTCGTGTGGCCCCTCTAAAAAAATCAATTTATTAGTGTAGGTCTCAAGTATCTTCTCCCTTATTTTTTGTATTTCAGGAAGGTCATAATACTTAGACCATTTACCCCTATTCGGCATTCTTTATGTTATTTATATAAGTTATTATTTCTTCTAATTTTGTAAAAATCAAATATTGTTCATTATATATATGTTTAGAAAAATATATTAATTGTACACCGTTAAGAATACATTTTTTATATTTCTCTTCGTCTCGTTTAGTAATTTTTAAAAAATTGTTTTCAGATTTTTCCTCAGTCCATTTTTTAGAACGATAATATACTTTTTGATAATGTTGTTCACCTTGGCATTCGATAGCGATATTATGTTCTGGCAAATAAAAATCTAAACTTTGTCTACCTAACCATTTGGCTCTGTATTGTGGTATAAAATATACATTTTTTTCTTTTAAAAAACAACTCATTTCAGTTTCCATTGTACTATTAGAACAATTAGGACAACCGTGAAAATTTAAATGATGATGGGGAGTTTGTTCAAAAACACCGTGTTTTTTACAAATTATTTTAACTTTTGTAAATGCATTATGATAATCCACTAATGAATAATCATACTTATCTCCGTGTATTCTTTGTGCCTCAACAATAAAGTCGTTTGTACTTTTTTTCAGTTTTTTAATAGCTGCCTCTTTAGCACAAAAAGGACAGCCTCTTCCTTGTAAATGTTTTTGTGGCTGTTGATAAAATATACCGTGTTTAGGACACACTATAGATATTTTAGTTGTACCATTTTTATATTCTACTAAAGAATAATCGTATTTATCATTATGTATTTTTTTCGACGCCTCAATAAATGAAAGAGTATTATACCTATTATGATTTTTATGACATTTAGGACACTCTGATTTATTTGTTATATGGTTATGTGGCGTTTGCCAAAATTCTCCGTGTTTAGGACATATAATACACACTTTTTGTGTTGATTTTTCATAAACTACTTTAGAATAATCATATTTACTTCCGTGTATTTCTTTGGCTTTTTCAATAAAAGTTTGAGTATTAGTAATCATATAAAAAATGAAATGCGCCACAGATACTGGTCCTATCCATAACGCATAACTATATAATCATCTTTATCTAAAGATGTTATTTTTCATTTTATTTTAAATTATGGGACCAGCATAATCTATTAATAAATAGTTATTTTTTACGTTTTTTACAATTTTCTATATGTTCTTTTAATAATCTTTTTTGTAATTTTTCGGCAATTACTTCTCCGTGGCAATTTTTTTTTATACCATCACCAACACCACAATAACATTCAAGATAAACCGTTTCACCATTTTTATATTTTTCATATATTTCATCAATGACGGCTGTAAATTCTCTATTTCTACCATATTGAGTATCAAAATAAGTATCATACTTTTCTATGGCTTCTTCTCTGTTCTTTGCCTTAAATACTGCTAAGGTACTTTTTAATGGTTTATCTGTATATGGGTTACCCAACACGCTACCACCCCTATAAATTGGATAATTATTGGGGTGGGCGCTATGGTCTTCTTTTCCTCTATTATATACTATAATCATTAGTGTACTGGAAATTGTGGGTCATAAGAAGGGATTCTTACAATCCTGTCCTTAAACAGGTTAGAAAGGTGCATCTTCTGAATCTTGCTAAATGTCTCAGCATCAGGCACTTCTCCCTTTCTAATCCAATCATCAAGAGTCTTGTATGAGAAGCCAAACTTCTCCTCATCGGGCATACTATGTGGAAGCCCATCGTCAGGAATCTTATAGGTCCACTTCTTTGGGAGTCCAAGTTCATCTCCAATAGCAAGAAGTTCCTGTACAGTGAAATTCTTGATAGGTGAAAATGCTCCTGCCAAGTCACCAAAAAGAGTGCTGTAACCAATATAATCCTCTGAAAGATTACAAGTATTTACTACTCTACCATTCATTGACTGAGCAATTGCAAAAAGCATCATCATTCTAACTCTTGGTGGAATATTCTGAGCGGTCTGAACCGTTACGTCTCCAACAGATGCAGCAGCCGCATTATAAGCAGTACTACAAACATCTCCAATTGGACACTTAATATATTTCATTCCAAGATGTTTGCAAATCTTGTCTGCCTCATTAATCTTCTGTCCGTGTTCAGGCATAGCAACACCTATGACTCTATCACAACCAATAGCTAAACATAGAATTGCTGCCGCAATAGTAGAATCTTTACCACCACTCATTCCAAGAACAGCATTACAACCCTTTCCGTTCTCTTCAAACCACTGACGCGTCCACTCAACACACTTATTAAGTTCGTGATTGGCATCAAAATTATAATCTTTATGTGTTTCGTAGTCAAGGTAATCTGTAATACTGTGCATTACGATAGGGGCATTAGGACCTGCGTATGGAATTGCTCTGCAAGTATTATAATCAATAAACTCTATAGCCTCTTCATAAGACATACCATCTTGTTCCATAAGACACTCAGCCATAAGTTCATAATCGTAAATCACTCGACGCTCGGTATCATCATAACCAATGATTGCCTTATCATAACTTGGATTCTCAAAAACAATTGATTCCTCAAGACCAAGTTCATTAAGTAGTTCTCTTCTTTCTTCCATATTTTTCTTTTAAAGTTTCCAAATTTCTACAGTAATATCTGTGTCCTTGAACGCTGAATTAACAAGAGCAAGAATAACATCCCAGTCTGCGCCTCCTCTGTCGCTTGACATTTTATAAGGCATAGCAACCCTGTTAATCTCTCCGTTCTCAGCATTTCTTGCTACGCTTCGGAGACATTTGTCAATAGCGTCATAAGAGGTATATTTCAGACCATTATACCCATAACGTTCTTGAGCAAACATATTTGCTACATATCTATCAGCACCAATTTTTACAAATTGAGTCGTACCAAGAAGCACATCTGTTGTCAGAGCAGTATGAAATTTTTTATATTCATCGAACACAATAGGCCATTTTTCTTTAATGGCTTTTGCTACCCCGCTATTCATAACCCCTTTACAATTTACTTGATGTATAATCAATGGTGCGGTAGTATCCAATAAATTTCCATCAATATATTTAATTTCCATTTTAATTAATTCTATAGTTAATTTACTTCATTCTAATAGACGTTTTACCATCCCACCCATCTATTTCGGCTTGTCTTGGGAACATTTCATAAAATTTTTTCCAAGTTCTTAAAGAACGGCATTTTTTTGGATATCTAATTTTGTTACGACGGCACATATAGATATTACCATTAATATATCTAACAGGCTCCTGATAGACAGAAAGAGATACAAATTGTCCTTTATTGTCCCTTGTCTCTCTACCTCCATTGTTATGCTTTTTCATTTCTGCACTCCAACGCTCACGAGGATTTTCCATTGTGTTTGTAAATTCCTTAATATCCATATTTGTCATTTTATGGCTTTTAATCATACCATAAATTTCTCTCATAGATTTTACTTGGATATCATATTTACTTGCATACCAATGGCCATCATCAACCATCTTTAGGTTTTCTTCTAAATGGCCAATATAATTTGGCTCAGAACATTGGTACCAATATACAACCCTTGAATTTATAAGGAGAGTAGTAAATCTTTTCTTTTCTTTTTCTGTAAACGGTATCATAATAACTTTATTTTATTGGCACAGTTATTACAATAACCGTGCCAAATATTAAAAATTACGATTAAGACGATTTCTTACATCGCTAAGAGAAACCTCTGCACCGTCAAGGAACTTACCATCCCTAAAAATAGGAACCATAAGGTTGTTTACAAGAGACTCCTCATATGTAAGACCATCCTCATATGTAATTTCCTTATCAAGTTTGCTTCTCCAAAATACTCGGCAAGCACCTCTCTGAGACTTTTTAAAACCGTCTCCTGTTTCTCTATCGGTCTTAGGGTCCTTGAAGATAGGATACTCTACACCATCAATAACAGCATCACACGCTTTGATGCAAGATGAGAAAGTGTCACGAGTGAAAGGCTTGAGCATACCGTCCTCTTCAATACAATGCATTGAGAATGACCCAACTCCGAGAGAAACATTCTGTGCTGCAAATCCATTCTGCATAAGCACCTCATAAATCTGCTCAGCCCTCTCTACTGTGATAGAATCTCCATAGATAGCCTTAACGTGTGGGTCAAGTACCTTATAACCCTTTGAGTTAACAGTTCCGCCGAAAATAGCCCACAACGCAAATACGGTTTCGGTTACTACCTTTACACAGTCACCACTATCACCTCTAACAAGGAAACAACCGTTGTGTGCAAGAATCTCCTCTTTAAGTGTAGGGAGAATGTTGTGAACAACATTCCAATAGTCATATGAATCACATACACAAGAGAATGATGTATTTGGATAAAGTTCAGTAAGAAGTCTCTTAAGGAAAACTCTTTCTCTCTTAGGGTCAATATCCTTATACTCATAAGTCTCGTCAGGATTATCAGCAATATCCTTTGCTGAATTTGAACACATTACGAAATGCTCGGTAGATACTGCTCCAAAGCCCACTTCTTCCTTACTACAATCACAGTTATACATATATTCCATAAAAGGAATTGCAGGTACTGTTGCTGTATTTACAAATGAAAGGAGCCAACCAGCGGCTGCCTTAAGTGATGCATCTGTTCCCATATCACCACGGAAATCAAAGTTTCCAAGGGCTCTTCTGCGTGGAACATAATCCTCACAAGTAAGATTGTAATAACGGTCTACAATCTGACGATAAGTATGTCCTACAGTAGCAGTAATCATTGGGTACCAAACCTCTGCTGAAATAAGTGACTCAAGAGCCTGTGGAAGCCAAGCGAAGTCATCGTGAGTATTGGTAATACCGAAGATTGGACAACGCATAGGAACAAGCATTCCCTCTGGAAGAGCAATAATCTCAATTGGGAGATAACCAAGGTCGTGAAGTTTCTCTACCTTAGTAACGTCACATACACCCATACCCATAGAATAGTCCATTACTCTTCTATATTCAGATACAACCTTATCCTTAGAATGCCAAAAGAAATTCTCATTGAATTCATCGATGAGCCAATTCTTAATAAACATCTGAAGACCAAAGTTAACAACCTTATCCCATCTGTTTACTCGTGACTTACGAGGAGTATAATAAGACACTGACTTTGTCATACCCTTTGGAATCATATCACCGTGAACGGCCTTGTAAAAATCTTTAAGAAGAAGTGAGTTAATCTTGTACATATTTTTCTATTTTTAAAAGTTTTCGAATTACGATGCAAATATACAGAAAAGGTTTTTAAAAACCAAATAATTAATCATAAACATACAGATAATCAAGGTCTT
>JAEIGA010003558.1_pt1 | contig 24346 bp, 23 predicted proteins | sample 9270691 | NCBI WGS metagenome assembly JAEIGA01 (sample SAMN17057246, study PRJNA624740) | gut metagenome | biome: biome; isolation source: fecal sample | host: Bos grunniens | place: China: Xizang | collected 2019 | reverse complement strand
GTGACTACTGGCAGCACTGGCTGGACATGGGCACCAAGACCTGCGCTTGCAAGCTGCCCAAGATCTTCAACGTGAACTGGTTCCGCAAGGATGCCGAGGGCAACTTCGTATGGCCCGGCTTCGGCGACAACATGCGCGTGCTCGACTGGGTACTCCGCCGCTGCCGCGGTGAGGTTGATGGTGTAGAGACTGCTCTGGGTATCTCCCCCGCCTACGACGAGCTCGACACTGAGGGTCTTAAGGACTACGACGAAGCCGCTTTTAACACCAACATGACCATCTCCGCTTCCGAGTGGAAGGCTGAGCTCGAGTCTCAGACCGAGCTGTTCGCCATGGTTGGTGACAAGCTGCCCGCCGAGCTTGAAGCTCAGCGCCAGGCTATGCTCGCCAAGTTCTAATCTGAACTTAGCTGCATAACCAGCATTAGCTTTACCGCTGCCTTTCTGAAAAGAAGGGCGGCGGTTCTGCATTTGGTTCATTGGTTTCTGATACAGCAGCCTGATATATTCCTTCATGCTCAATAGAGTCGAATTTGGTGAAGCGAGGGGGAACAGACCGCTTGATAACAATTTATGGCGTTCATGCGCAGAATGACATCAGCAAATCAGAAACAGCCCTATTTTCTTGCGTTGCAAGGCGTTTAGTCTTGAAAACGGTGGGGAAATGTGGCAAAGTGTGTGCAAACAAATCATCTTACCTGAGAGTATGTCTGATTGCACGATGAAGAGCATAGAGGGCGGCGTGACCGCCGCCAAGGGGTATGTGGCTAATGCACTGAGCTGCGGTATCAAGAAACCGGAAGCTACGCGTCTGGATCTGGCGCTGGTTTATTCGGAACTGCCGGCCACGTCATCCGGTACGTTTACGACCAATCGGGTGCGCGCAGCCTGCGTTCGCGTGAGTGAGCATCATCTTACCCGTGGTAACATTCGCGCGATTGTGGCGAACAGCGGCAATGCAAACGCCTGCACCGGCGTGCGTGGTGGGGAGGATGCCCGCACGGAGTGTCGCGTGGTGGCTGAGCAGCTGGGCCTTAACCCCAGCGAGGTGGCAGTTTGTTCTACGGGTGTGATTGGCCTGCCCATGCCGATGATGCGCATCACGCCGCGTCTGCCGGAGCTCTGCAGCAATCTTTCTGCTGAAAACGGGCACAATGTGGCATCCGCCATTATTACCAGCGATACACGGGAGAAAGAAGTGGCGGTGGAAATCACCATCGGCGGCAAGCCGGTGCGCATCGGCTCCTGCTGCAAGGGCGCAGGCATGATTTCCCCCTGCATGGCAACCATGATTTGCCTTATCTGCACCGATGCCGGCGTAGCTCGTGAAGACCTGGATGCCATTGTGCGCGACGGTGTGGAGCATTCTTTTAACCGCATCACGATTGACGGTGATATGAGCACGAACGACACTACGCTGGTGATGGCTAATGGGGCATCGGGTGTTCAGCTGGCTCCTGGTTCTGAGGGGTGGGATGCCTTCGTCTCTGCGCTGCATTATGTCATGCTGGAGCAGGCCAAGCGCATTGTCCAGGACGGTGAGCGCGTTACCAAGTTTGTGACCGTGAAGGTGCAGGGCGCCCCCACGCCTGAAGAGGCGAAGAAGGTGGCAGAAGGTGTGGCCAAGTCTAATCTGGTGAAGAGCTCCTGGAATGGCGGAGACCCGAACTGGGGTCGCATCATTCACGCCGTGGGCTACTCCGGCGCGCTTGTGGTGGAGGAGAAGGTGGATATTGACATTGCCGGACTGCCTGCCTGCCGCGGTGGTGAGCAGACTGACACCCCGAGCGATGATTTGCGCGAGCGCGTACAGGCTCGCGAATTTGAAATCATCATTAATCTCAACCTCGGCAATGAGGAATATGTCGTGTATACCACAGACCTTTCGCCTGAGTATGTAGATTTCAACCGTTCTGAATATGCATATTGGAATCAGGCCAAGCGCGATGGCCTTACCCGTTGATGATAACAATGAAACTCTGGTATCTGGTATTAGCTGGTATTATTGCTCTGCTGCCGCTTACTCCGCAGGCGATGGCAGACGATAAGCCTTCCAAGCGTCCGGCGAAGGCAAAAAAATCCAAGGAGCGCAACGTACACCGGGCTGCAATCAACAAGAAAAAGGAGCTTCGCAAGCAGGGCGTCAGAAAAGTCCGCGTGAATGCCCCTGGAGACTGGCCTCGCCTGGTTTCTGTGCCCAAGGATACAGAGTTGGGCGAAGGTCAGCCCGGAAATCCCGGCCATTCCTTTACTTCCAATCACTTCCTCTATGTTTCTCCGGTAAAGCTGGATGAAGCAGCGCAGAAGACGGTGGCCCGCCTTTGCGAGTGTGCACACGCTGCCAATAAGGCCATTGGTGAGGTGCTGCCCGTGCCGCGTGCCACTGCAGACAGGGGAGAAAAGAAGTTCCTGGTGCAGCTGATGCCAACCATGGAAGCGTATTATGCTGCCGGTGGTCCCAAGAATTCAGCCGGCGTATTCCTTGGTGCTGTCCGGCGTATGGGCGCCGCTGGTTCGGGAGCTCCCCGGACATTCACAGAGAAAGACATTGCCATAGATAAGGTGCTGATACCTTTCCCCTCGCTGGGTTTGGGAGCTGATGGCACTGTGGTTAAACCGGATATCGATACCCACGCACTGGTGCATGAGCTGACTCACCAGCAGTTCTTCCTGAATTTCCTGCCTATCTGGGTGAATGAAGGCTGGGCTGAGTATGTGGGATACATCCCGTATGTGGGTGAGGACCTCGACTTTACGCAGGGGTTCTCTCTCATTCTGCACAAGGCAAAGGAATTTGCCGAACATGGGGCTCTGGATTTTGATTTCAAGCTGGAGGATTTCTTTACCATGGACCAGCAGACCATGTATGGTTACATGTCCACGGGTAAGAATACATACATGCTTTCGGTGATGACCGTTGCCTTCTTTGTGCACCTGGATGGCAAGAAAGGTGTGGAAGCCATGAAAGCCTACCTGCAGGCATTGATAGATGGTAAAACTCCAGAAGACGCGGCGCAGGAATTAATCAAACCGCACCGCACGGCGGAGCGCCTGCAGCAGGACTTTATACGAGCCTGGAAGGCAAAGCGGGTGAAAGTGAGTTTCCCTAAGAAGTAAAAAAAACAGCGTCGCTCCCGGTCGGTGAGCGACGCTGATTGTTTTCAGCTGTGCAGGTAATCAACCTTCCTTGCGCCAGAGCGGAAGAGAGATGATGCCGGCATAGACGAAGTCAAAAATGCCGATGCCGACCCAGAGCCAGCGATCGGAACCTTCCAGACAGCAGAGCCCGTAGCCCAGCAGCACAGCGCCCAGCAGGGCAAAAACAGCCACGCGGATGATGGTGGTGCGGCGGGATGAATAGTCGGCCATGGTGTGCTTAATGGTCAGTGTGTTATTACTTGGTGAGACTGAGCAGCTCCATTTCGAAGATGAGTGTGCTGTTCGGACCGATACTGCCGGGGCCATTGGCGCCATAGGCCAGGTTGGCAGGAATGGTGACACGCCACTTGGCGCCCACAGGCATGAGTTTGAGTGCTTCTGTGAAACCGGGAATCACCTGGCAGATGTTGAACTTCACCGGGGCCTGGCTCTGGTCGAACACCGTGCCGTCTACCAGTGTACCCTTGTACATAACCTCGGCGGTAGGAGCTTCGCCGTGCTTGGCTGCATCGTAGCTTTCGCCGTTGCCGGGGGTGATGACCTCGTACTGCAAGCCGCTTTCGGTGGTGGTTACACCGTCGCGCTTGCCATTTTCTTCCATGTACTTCTGACCGAGTTCGAGGTTCTTCTGCGCTTTTTCATCGCCTCGCTTCTGAAGCATGGAGAGGAAAGTCTGCTGGTACTCGTTGACGTGTTCGTCAATGAGGCTCATATCCATGTTGCCGGAAAGGCCATCCTGGAAACCCTTGCCCAGCATCTCTGCCAGCACATCGTCACCCTGGAGTCCGGGCAGCATCTGCGGCATTACCTGGCTACCTACGCGGAAGCCAATGAGATAGGACATTACTTTAATCATCTGGTCATTATCCATGGCTTTACTTTAGCATGTATGCCCTACGGGGGCAAGCAGGTGTAAAGTCATAACGCAAGGAAGCCCGCAGTTGCTACTGCGGGCTTCGGAAAAGCGGTTTCAGGGAATGACAAACCGTGTGGGTAACAGGTAGCCTCTGGCCTTGACCTGCACTTTTTCACCCGTCTTGAAGTTCCACTGCATCTGCACCATGCCGACTTCGTATGCACGACCGGGGGCAAGTTTGAAACTGTGGGTTTTCGTGGTGTCTCCGCTGGCGTTGCGGACGGTCAGCGTGCATTCCAGCTGGGTTTCTGGATCAGTGTTGGTAACTTTCACAACCTTGCCGGAGAAGAGCATGGAATCACGCAGGGAAATCTCTACAGGGGCCTTAAGCCCCACGCCTTTGAGATGCCCGGTCTTGGTGAGGGTGAATACAGTACCCAGTACAGCCAGAATAACAATCAGGATAAAGGAAATAAGCTTTTTCATGCAGAAAATAGTGGTGAGGAGCGTATCATACGGATGGGAAGCCCGAGTGTCAACCCTGCATCATGTTATAGCGCCATCTTGCCAGGGTTCAGTATGCCAGTGGGGTCGAGTGCGTTTTTCAGCATCCGGTGGGTATCCATGGCCGCGGTGCCTATGGCTTGTTCAAACCAGGGTGCTTTGGCAAGACCTATGCCGTGCTCACCAGTGATGCTGCCCCCGTGGTTCATGACCCAGTCGAAAAGCCGGTGCACCAGAGCGTCTGCCGGTTCGCGGATATCGCGGCCGGCATCATCCTTGAGCACCATGATATTGGTGTGAATGTTGCCATCTCCGCTGTGTCCGAAGCACGCCACCGGTATGCCGGTTTCCAGCTGCATGCTTTCGCAGAAACTTACCAGCTCCACCAGCTGTGAACGCGGAATCACGATATCTTCGTTCAGTTTGGTGAGCCCGGTGGCCTTCAGACTATACGAGAATTCACGGCGTAATTGCCAGATGGCTTCCACCTCTGCTTCGGTGCGGGCGTAGACTACCTCTGTGGCGCCGGTGGTGCGCAGAATGTTGGCAATGGCTTCCAGCTCTGTGGCCACAGCATCTGCCTGTCCGTCAATTTCGATGATGATGTGACCCTGCGCTCCTGCTGGCAGGACACTGGGCCCCAGGTGGTTACGGGCTGCAGCCAGGGTGAAGGCATCGGTGATTTCAATGGCGCAGGGCAGGTGCCCGCCCTGCAGGGTGTTCTGCACGGCTGCGGCTGCCAGGGCAAACTGGGGGAAACTGGCGTGAAGTGCAGCGCGGGCCGGGGGCGCAGGAATGATGCGCAGCGTGGCTTCGGTGATAATGCCCAGCATACCTTCACTGCCACAGAAGAGCCCCACGAGGTCAAAGCCCTGTTTGTTCTTGTGCGTGCGACCGCCGCAGCGCAGGACACGACCATCTGCCAGCACCACGGTAAGCCCCAGGACATAGGCCCGGGTGACACCGTACTTCAGACACCGGGGGCCTCCGGCGTTGGTGGCGATATTGCCCCCTATGCTGGATTCCTTGCGCGATGCCGGGTCCGGCGGGTAGAACCAGCCAAGCCCGGCGCATGCTGCCTGCAAATCAGCGGTGAGCACACCGGCCTCCACCACGGCCACTCCATCTGACGGGTTGACCTCCAGAATGCGGGTCATATGGGCCACCGAGAGAACGATACCGCCTTTTACCGGCACACAACCGCCCACATAGCCAACCCCCGCTCCCCTCGGTGTCACGGGGATACCGCGTTCGTGCGCAAACTTCAGCGTGGCGGCTACCTGCGCCGTTTCTGTGGCCAGTACGACTGCTTCCGGTAATGCTGCAGCATGCCATTTATCACCCGCATGGGCACGAAGCGTGGCTTCATCTACACGCACACAGTCACCCAGCAGGGCTTTCAAATCATCAATCCATTCCATAATTACTCCTTATCTGTGCCCCAGCGGCGGTGCAGCCAGGATTCTACCGGGGAGAACAGAATCTTATCTGCCAGCAATCCCACGGCAATGATGATGAACATGATACCTATAACCTGGTACATGCGCTGCAGTTCGCGGCCATAGTGCAGATACTGCCCGATGCCGAAGCCCGAGACTACGGAAACATAAATCTCAGCTGCCATGAGGGAACGCCACGCGAATGCCCAGCCCTGCTTCATGCCGCTCACGACAAAGGGAGCCGAGGCCGGCAGCGTTACAAACACCAGCGTGTGCAGCGGACTGGAACCCATGGTGCGTGCCGCGCGTGCATAGATGGGGGGGACATTCTTCATCCCGTTCTGGGTGGAAAGCAGTACGCTCCACAGTGTACCCATGATGACGACGAAGAGCAGGGCTGCCTCTGTCTGTCCGAACCAGATGCAGGCCAGCGGAACCCAGCAGACGCTCGGCAGTGCCTGCAGCCCCAGTGCCATCATGCCCAGGGTGTCATTCACGCTGCGGAACCTCGCAGCCAGCATGCCCAGCGGCACACCCAGCACCAGGCCGATTAGATAGCCTATCAGCAGCCGCCGCAGGGTGATGAGCATGGAAAGCGGTATCTTGCCGTTTACCGTATTGTCGCACAGGTATTGCCCCACGGTGGAGGGCGGGGGAAGCACATAGGGCGACCACAGGCAGATATCCAGGCCGAATGCGTTTAAATCGCCCGTGAGCGCAGCCCAGAGCAGAATGAGCAGGGCAAAGAAGATGATGGTGATGAGGGTGCGTTTCATGGCGCGTCAGTCAGATTCGTTTGCGGTGTAGCCTTTGAGCGCAGAGGTGATGTCCTGTGAGAGGTCTGCGAGGTCATGGTTATTGATGTTGCGCGGGCGGGCAAGGTAGACGGGGTATTCCTCGCGCACGCGCCCGGGGTGTGGCGAAAAGAGAATTACCCGGCTGCCCAGACACACCGCTTCGCGCACATTGTGTGTCACGAACACGATGGTCTTGCGGCGCTTTTCCCACACATCCTGAATATCGCCGTAGAGACGCTCGCGGGTCATGGCATCCAGCGCGGAGAAGGGCTCATCCATGAGCAGAATCTTCGGGTTTGGAGCCAGTGAACGGGCCAGGGCCACACGCTGGCGCATGCCTCCGCTCAACTCATGAATGTTGGCGTGGGCAAAGCGGTCCATCTTGACCAGGTACAGATAATACTTGGCCACCTCCAGGCGTTCCTTGTCTGTCAGGTTCGGTTTCTGTTTGAGCCCGAACATGACATTGCCGATGACATCCAGCCAGGGGAACAATGCGTGCTCCTGGAACATGACCATGCGGTCTCGCCCCGGACCGGTGATGGGCGTGCCATCGATAAGCGCCATACCGCTGTCCGGTTTTTCCAGACCGGCAATGATGTTGAGCAGCGTGGACTTGCCGCAGCCGCTGGGGCCTACAAAGCAGACAAACTCCCCTTCGTTGATGGTGAGGGAAACATCGTCCAGTGCGCGTACTGTGCCTCGTTTGGTCACAAAATCCTTGCACACGTGCTCAATGCTGAGCTTCGCAGTGGGGAAGTTATGTATTTCCTGGTGTAATTTTTCCTGTGTCATTTGTCTTGTTTGTAAAGCATTCCATCCAGCGGCGGTACCCGGTCGAGCAGCCCCGCCTCCTGTGCGTCTTTCACGAATTGTTCCAGACCGGGCAGGTCAATGGTATCTGTCAGGTTCAGCCGGGCCCAGGCGCTGCGCACCAGCTCCGGCTCCATGGGCGCCTGGGTCAGCTGGGTAAGTTCTTCCACTACGCGTGCTTGAGCCGCTTCCGGGTTGTCGATAATCCACTGGGTCAGCTCGCGGTGTGCGCGGATGATGATGGCAGCTTCCTGCGGGTGGTTTTTCAGCCAGCCCACACGGCCGACGAGTACAGTGGTGACCACATCGGGCTCCTGCACCAGAATACGGGCTCCGGCGAGTTTCTCCAAGGTTGAGACCCAGGGCTCAACTGTCCAGCATGCGGCAATGTCACCCTGTTTCATGAGCTGCAGCTGCATGGAATTGGGCGTGGGGGCTACCCGGCAGTCACCGCCACCCTCAAGGGTGCATACCAGTCCCTGCCGGGTCAGCCATGCGCGGCAGGAAACATCCTGCGTGTTGCCCAGCTGAGGCGTGGCAATGCTGCGCCCCTTGAAATCTGCTGCTTCACGTACGCCGCTATCCGGCGCAACCATAAGAGCAGCTCCTCCATTTACCGCTCCCGCAAGCAGGCGTACTTCGCGCCCGGCAGATACGGCGTAGGCATTCAGCGCAGGGCTTGGCCCCACGTAAGTGAGGTCTGCAGTGCGGCCGAAAAGGGCTTCCATAGCCGTAGGCCCGGCGTTATAGGTGTACCATTCAATGCTGTAGCCGGGCAGGTAGCGCTCGAACCAACCTTCGCCGTGGCGGCTCATATTGCGTGCTACAAGTGCCTGTACATGCGTCACATTCGGAAACCCGCCGATGCGGATTACCTTGCTATCCGGATTTTCCTGGTTACAACCGTTCGTGATAAACAGCATCAGCACCAGTAACAGACAACTGAATAGTCTTTTGAGCATTCGTCGCATGCTAGCAGAAAAGCCTGTTCGGGTCAAGCTGGAAGTGTGTCTGGTTTCGCGTGACATGCTCATGCCTTTTCTTTTCCATGATTTGGCTTGAATGCAAACTTATTATCTGTTAAGTTTGTTGCGTGTTGAATCGGATAACAGCAGCTTTTGCTATATGTCTTGCGGCGCTTACCTGTATGGTGAGCGCAGAGGAGACGCGGACTATAGAGAGCATGGATGAACTGAATGCGGTTCTGCAGGAAGCGGCTGATGCCATGCAGAAGAAGATAAGTTTGCGTCTGTCCGGCCCGCTGAGTAAAAAGAAATTAAATGCGTTATTGTCAAGGAGCCTGTTATTTAATCATTCCCGCAGTTACAGGCTTATCAGCGATTCTGAGACGCGTTATACTTTGTACATGAATCAGATGGATTGTTCGCGCATGCTGGCGGCATCCCGTAATCCGACCTTGGAGTCCAAGTTGTCAGACCAGGAGCGTGAATCGCTGAAATTGGCAAAGCGTTGCATTAAGAAGTATACGCGTAAGAGCAAGAGCCGGATGGAGAATCTGAAAGCCTTGCACGATGCGCTGGTTACCCGCGTGATGTATGATAAGCCGAGCGGCCCCGAATGCACCACCATGATGCTGCGGGATAAAGGTGTATGTGATGCCTATAGCCGCTGCATGTATCTGATGCTGAATATGATTGATATTCCGTGCCATATTGTTGTCGGTAAAGCTGGCGGTGTGGCTCATGCCTGGAACCTCGTAGAACTGGAGGACGGTGAGTGGTTGCATGTGGACGCCACGTGGGATGATCCTATCATGCCTGGTCGGAAACAGATACTGCGCCATGATTATTTCTGCCTGACGGATGATGAAATCAAGAAAGATCATAGATGGATAAGGGGGCAGTACCCTGTTTCTGCTAAAGAAAAGGGGTATTATTTCCGCAAGTCAGATTTGTATTTCGATAATTATGTGGATTTCTGGGTCGCTGCCCAGAGAGCCTATGATAAGAAAGCCAAAGGATTCAGCGCGTACCTGGAATGTTTCGGTAATGCCAGAAAATTCCACGAGAATTACCAGAAGCATTGCGACAAGGGCGGGCATATGGAATTGGCATACTGGCATCCGCCCGTAGGCAGACGCAAAGGCGTGGTTTCGCTGGCCTTCAACAATAAAGGAGCTCCTGAGCCTGATTTCCCGGAACCCGTAGCCGAAGAGGAAGTAATACTGCCTTTGGAGGATGAAGAGAAGCCATCCTGGCTGGAACCAGAAATATGGAAGGACTTTACCGAGTCTTTCGATATGGACGCGGTTGTCAAGGAGGGCAGTAAATTGCTGCTTAAAGGTATCAATACCGCAGAAGGTATGGCAGATGATTTCCAGAAAACAGAGGGCAGCCTGGAGAAAAAGAGCAGAGCTGTGCTGGATGGTCTGTTGAAGAAGATGGGAAAATAACAGTTGTTCTGATATGTCGAGAGTTTTGAAGTTTGTCTGGCTTTGTATCGTGTGGCTGCTTTGTGTGCCTGTACAAAATGTTCAGGCCGCCAGCAAAGTGGAGAGTCTGGATGATTTAAATAAACTGATACTGGATATGGTCATGGCTCAGGAAGACACCCGCTCCATTGTTCTGGGAGGATCGCTTTCTGCTGACAATATCTCTGATAAAATCAGGATGAGCATATTTAATGATTATTCTGATGTAGGGTCTTATAGATCTACGAACGATGATGATAAAGTTATACTTTGTTTAAATCTCAAGCCGGGTACCTGCTATCTTGCTGCTTGTTATCAGCCTCAAATGATCAGGAAAATGAGCGGTGTACAACGAACTGCATTTGCGGAATTCAAGAACCGCGTGAAGTCATTCAATATAAAAGGTTTGTCAGTTGCAGAGAAGGTTATGATGGTTCAGGACGATTTGCGTGCCAGGCGAATTCCTGATCGGGGTGCACGTCGTAAATCAATTTCCGGAACTATTAAAGCAGATGATTTTACGATGTTTCTGACGCGCAATGTCGCTGCTGATGATGTGTGTAGTGATTACATGCAGATGATGTTGAATGCGCTTGGTATACCATGCAGGAATACAGATGATTGTTGTAGGGGGACAAACCTGGTGCAGGTGGAGAATGGAGCCTGGTATAGGCTGGATGTCAACGAACCTGGTTTCTTTGTTGATGAAAAAGATAATTCCGGTAGGAGTCGGGTTAGCCGGGGCAATGACCAATACCCTGCAACCCCGGATGTTTGCGATATCGTGATTAATCAGCACGATTCGGTTGAAGAATTCTGGGAGGCTGCGCAGGAGGCTTTTAAAGAAGGCGAGAAAAAGTATTCTGCCAGAATAGACAAGTACCCTGGTGAGAAGGAATTCCGGAATTCTTACGATACCTTTATTGCCGAGGGTGGAACTGTGGAAATAGCCACCATGCACCTGATTGAAAAGAAGGGAAGAAAAATATTCACGTGTGTGGAATTTACCCAGGAGAGTGCAACTGCTGTTGATAAGAAAGCTTCCGGCAAAAAAAAATCAAAAGGCAAACTGAAGAATAAATTCAAGAAACTCAACAAGGGATAACCCACAAGGGAGAAGCCTCGTTACTGGTCTTTATACTGGCTGCCATCAGGTTGGCTGAAATCAAATTCCACCTCATCCGGTTCCAGATTGAAAGCGGCTCCGGTAATCCAGTCGATGATGGAGGCCACCGTGCCGCCCGGGAGCAGTGCATTGAACACCACCAGCAGATTGACTCGCGGACTGATGTTGACGCGGCGGGGATCGCCTTTAGTGGGAATCACCTCAATGACATGGTCTTCGTCGCGCTCTAACTTTACGGACTGGCTGCCGAATCCGTGCGTTTCTCCATCAATGAGCAGTTGTGCATCCGGATCTGAACTGTCGATTTTAACCTCTTCTCTGGTGCCATTGAGAACGGTAGCGCATGAACTCAGCAGCAGAGCGGCGCTCATGGCGAAAATATAAAAAAGGCGGTGCATGGTAACAATTGAAAGTCTTTTTGCCATCGGATATGTCCTGAAGTATATGCTGGTAGTATTCAGTAGTCAACCCTTTTATATACACGGACTTTCTAATCGGGGGCTGTTTTTATGTCGCCGAGGTCAGGGCTTTCGAAAATGGCGTGGGTGTGTCGCCGGATAAGGTAAACGCTTGGAATTTCCGAGACAAACTAAAGGAAATATGCTTGCCGGAATAAAGCAGACTCAGCTCGCCCCCGGCGCAGTCCAGCGAACCTGCGTGTGTAGTTTTTGCGGGGAGATGGTGGGAAAATGCATCTTCGCCAAGGGGCGTGGAGCTTTTGCTGTAGATTAGGTGCAGCCTTGGTCGAGCGGCGATATGTGCCCTAGCACCAGTTTGTTATATCGTAATTGGATTGTGACCGCTGTTGGTGGGCGGAGAAGAGAAAGCTGTTATGATGCTGGACGCTACGCTTAATCACAGGTCTGAGGGTGAGAATATCGTGAATTTGTTGAAAAAGAATGCTGTATTGGAATCCGGATATGGCTTGTTTCTGTAAATATGTAAAAAGTCTGCTGTGCAGGTGGCAATTTGCAGTGACTTTTCCCGTTGGGGTAGGGAGTGGCTTGCTACCGCAGCCGATGGTGATGAAAAATGATACGCAAGCGTTGGATGAGAGCTTGCGTACTATCAGAACCGTGCACCTGTGCATAGCCGATGAATACGAGCGCTGATTCCCGGTGCGTTCCCTGCCGGAAACCAGGGCTCTGTCGCGAGTTTGGCACTTAGAACGGCTGGTTTTTGTTTTCAACAAAATTGGTCTGACGGATGAAGGCTGCCCAGTCTGAAAATTGTTTACGCTTGGATAAACTGGCCTTCTCTTTGTTCCATGCTGCTATCTGGTCGGCTTTATCAGCAGCTTCGTCGTACCGTTTCAGGTGAATGAGTTGAAGCACAGCGCCAGAACCGGCGCTGTAGAGAATATGCCAATCTGCTGCGCTGGGGGAGGTGCCCATTGCCGGTTGCATGGAAAGCACCTCCTCGTAATCTTTCAGAGCCTCTGCATATCTGTCTGCCCGCTCGCAGAGGGTTGCGTGGTGCAGAAGCGCCCGCTGTTTCCACCAGCGGGGGAGCTGGGCATCTTCCAGAGCTATGCCGGCAATATCAATGGCTTCCTTGCGCCCTTCTTCAGTTCCCTGCAGGGCTTTACTGTTGGCAAGTACTGCTCTGGCCATCAGTTTGTCCTGGCTCCGCATATCCGTGTTAACGCGCAGCAGGTGTGTCAGGATTTGTTCTGCTTCTTCGTGGTTGCCCAGGCGCAACAGGACTGCGGCTTTGCGAATGGTCGCCTTAATCCGCATGGATTCACTTTGCTTGGCGCATATTTCGTATGACTGCGCGGCTTTTTTCAGAGATTCCATGGTTCCCATGTTGTCCCGGATTCTGGCAGCCATGTACATGGCGTGCGGCGCAAAATCCGTCATAGGGTATTTGCGCAACAGGGATTTCAGTGTGCTGATGGAGTCCTCATAAAGCCCTTCAGTAGCTTGCAGGTGCGCCAGATGCATGGTCAGGATGGATACGACCCTGGGATGAGTCACTTTGCCTGCTGCCTGCAGAATGAGTTGCATGCATTCGCGCTCGGCATTCATGGAATCATCCGTGCTGGCAATTTCGCGAATGGCCGCTTCCTGGAGAGCGAAAAAGCGCAGTTGGCGTTCCGGCGAAAGTTTTGGCAGATGCTTATTGATGTCGCTTTTGAGAAGGAGCCCACGCGCTGACTCTGGACTTGTATACAGGCGCAGGAACGCATAATCCATTTCAATATCTGCTTTCAGATTGATATCTTGGATGGGCAGACTCTGGAGTATGTTGATGTCTTCTTCAGCCCGTTCCGGAGCGCTTTGCAGCCAGAACGCAGCGCGTGTGCGCAGCAGGGCTACATGTTGCGCTTCGGATAAATCTTTCAGATTCAGTACCGCTTCTTCTGTTTCCTTGTCATTGGCAAGAAGTGCGCTGATGAGCGCGTTTTCCAGAGCTACGCTGCGCAGCGGCTCGGATGCCTCGCGCGCGCAGTCCAGGTATTCTCTTGCTGTGGATGCCATGTCGGCTGCCCGCATCTGAGCTTCATAGAAACGCCGGACCACATCATTCCCCTGCAGCATACCCATGTACGGAAGTGCCTGGTGAGGCTCTTCTCTTTCCAAATACCAGCGAATTTGTTCCAGTAGAATGGTTCGCGTGGCTTTTTCTCCAGGGAAAGAGGCTACCGCCTTATTGGCACATGCTACATTCAGCGGGTGGTTCCTGTCAGCTTCCTCATTTTGGTGAACGTTGTGCTGGATGACGAGCAGGGCATTTGCTGCGCGGCGTGGTTTCTGGGTGTCTTCAGCCCATTCTGCAAGTTTTGCCTTCGCATATTCACTGGTGGCAAAAGCGTTGCGTTGGCAAAGCCTACGGAATGCCTCCTCCAGCAAGGGGGAGTCTGGGTGAGATGATATAAAGTGCAGCAGCGTTTCTTCGCCTTTGCCATCATCGAATATGCCAGAGCCGGGTTCATCCTGGTCAGCGGTCGCAGTGGGCGTGAAGCCGGTGCTGAAAGACGCTATATGAGATTCTTCTTTGTCGTAATAAACGTTGGCGAGGGCAAGTCTCGCACGGTGGCGCATGCTGACCGGCAGATTTGTATCAGCCTCCATAGCGCGGCATTGAGCGATGGCTTTGTCAAATTCACCTCGTAAGCGCAGATTTTCAATTTCGAGCAATCGGAGTACCTTGGTGTATTCCGGATGCTCTTTCACCATGGAGCGGAACCGTTCCAGGGCTGAGTTATCGTGACTTCTGGGAGTTCCCAGCCAGTATTCCGCCAGAGCAGCTGTGGCAAGAGTGGCAATCTCTTTGTTGCTGCATGTTGCCATTGGCGTGGCGATGACCGCGAAGTCCACATCCTTGTTCTGCCAGGCACAGTAAAGAAGAGCCTTTGCGGCATAGGGATACAGGGGGTGGGCATCAGGTACGTGGCGCAGTGCATCTGCGGCATCGCGGGTGCGCCCGAGGGCTATGAGCGCGCGCCCACGCCAGAATGCGCCTTCGGGCGAGTCATTGTCGGCAAGCACTGCCAGTGCATCTGCCGGTTTACCTTCCTGCACAAGTTTGCTGGCCTGTTTGATATCTGCCAGGGTCAGGTGGGTGAGCATCAATGCCAGAGTGAGCTGAAAACGAAGCTTCATGGTGCAGAGCAGGGAATGAGGTTATTTCTGGGCTGATGTGGTGGGGGATTTGCCATCCAGCCAGAGGAACTGGGTCACGTAACCCAGACCTGAGCGAGTAAGCGCAGCCTGGACACTGCTGTTCTTGACCCTGTTCACCGTGCAGTTCTGCTGTACGGTAGGCATGGGTTTGCAGGAAACAATGTGCGGCTGCTGCACATTGCGGCTGGAGGGGTAGATGCCTATAGGAATCCCCGTCGCAGTAAAGGCAATTTCCAGGGAGGCGGGTCTGTGCTTTTCCTTGTTGCTGCCTTTGTACAGAAAGGGATGCCGGCGCAGAATATCCATGGTGCCAATGCAGGGAACTGCTACACGGTAATGCTCCTCCAGAGTCGAGAAATAGGCTGATATGGAAAAGGGCTCGCCGTCTTTGCAGGCTTTGAGTACATCGGTCGGGTCAAAGCCTGCAAGGTTGATTCCGTTAAAATTGCCATGCTTGTTTTCGCCTTGGTAGAAACTGGCAAAGCGGCTGTTAATCATGAGCGCGATTTCCAGGTGCAGGTGCGCCCGGGTTTTATTGAGGCCCACACCGCTGTAACCCAGTTGCCCGATGGTGTTACCCGTGCCGACTCTCTGCCCGGTGTGGCACGACACTTTCGCAAGGTGCGCGTACAGAGAATAGATGATGCCCTCCGGCACCTGGTGGGCTATGACTACGTATCGACCGTAGTTACTGAGTCTCGGATTCGTGCAGGTATACACGATTTTTCCCGGAGCTATGGGGCGCACTTCATCCAGGGGAACTCCCTTGGCATCCCGCGAGACGGGTTTGACGTCTATGCCTTCATGGAAGCGGCTGAACATGACCTCAGCCCCGGGCTGGGGACGAAACGGATTGCGCACCATGCCGTAGGTGCCTGCCTGCCAGGGTGTTGTTTTCTGTCCCTCAAACTGGCGGTCCACGTACATGTAATAATCGTCCCCCCCTGTGGTGAACAGGCTGTTGTTGTTTGTCGGGAGACGGTACACCAGATCATGCGACTGTGCGCACACCGTGGCACAGAGCATTGCTGGCAGGAGGGTGGTAAGACGTGCAAGCATTACTGCTGCTTTCGTTTACGGGTGTTGATAAGCCCCGGCTCCTGGGGGGTGGCCTTTTCTGCTGCTGCCGGTTGCGTTGCTCCTGTAGCTCCGCTGTAGGAATCCCCTTGTTCCGGAATGGCGGATGCGTACAACTCGGGAATCAGGCGCCCATGCATATCCTTGCTGGGCTTGGCGTCTTTGGGAATCTCAGGCTTCGGGCGAGGATTCTTATCAAGGTAACGCTTTTCTTCCATCTCCGGGTCTACCGGGTCAAGCGTTTCTCCGAGTTTGCGTAAATCGTACCCCGTTAAGCCACCCCAGATGATGACCTGACCATCTGTTATACCGCGGTCAATCTCAATGGGCGGATACGCCAGCCCATCAATCACCGGCAGCATGAGCTTCCCGATGTTCTGGTGCGTTTCAGAGAATAATCTCATGCGGTAGTTTTTGGAGGTATAGAGAACAGCGCCGTACGAACCATCGTCAGCCATGAATGATTTGAACTTCTCGAAGTGTTTCAGGCTCATAATCGGCATGCGGTTATACATGCGCCCATTGTAACGAACGTTGAATGCACCTCCGCTCTCCACGTTGGAGGATTCGGTCAGGAAGTATGCTTTGTACTGCTTTTGCTGACAGCTGCTGAAGCTCAGTGCTGCCAGGGCTGAGCACAAGAAAAGGAAAGGCTTGTTCATGAAATGCAGAAAGGGTGGAAATATCAGGCTTTAATGAGATGGCGGCTCTGAATGCAGTAGTTCAGCCCGCTCCACAGAGTGAGGATGACGCTCAGCCAGAGTGTTGTTTCGCGGAACCACCAACCGGTTTCTCCGATGCTCAGTGAGCGGAGCGGTTCAATGAGATTACCGCCGTACGCCAGGTGCGCCATGCAGGCAATGCAGTACGTGAGCTGAACGGCTGTTTTCCATTTGCCTGACTTGTCTGCCGCCATGACAACGCCTTGCGCAACAGCCAGCTGACGCAGCCCGGTAACGAGAAACTCGCGGAAAATGATAAGAATCGTGACCCAGAACGGGCACATGCCCACGGCGGTCAGGTAGATGAATGCCGCTCCTACCAGAATCTTGTCTGCCAACGGGTCAATCAGTTTGCCGAAATTGGTGACAAGATTGTATTTGCGGGCAAGATACCCATCAAAGAAATCTGTTATTGCCGCCACGACAAATGCCCAGAGTGCAATGCAGGCCGTCATGGATATGGGCTGGAACCAGTATCCTGTCACTTCGTTTGTATGGGGAGACACGCTACCATCCCATGCCAGCGCTATGGTGTAGACAATGACCAGGATGATGCGAGACAGTGTCAGTGTATTCGGCAAGTTTAACATTGTATCCCCTGTGTTATATCCCGACGCGAGCAGACTTGCAAGCAGAAATCAAGCCTGTATGCAAAAACAAGCTGATTTTTCTGACAGATTCTTTGCTTGAATACAAAACAAATTTTGCTATACTTGCCCGCATGAATGCCTTTCGCGCAACAATTCTTGTTCTGCTGGTCCTTACAGTCGGCCTGATGTTTTATGCTTTCGTCTGGTTGATTCCTGCCCGTCAGGAACAATATCAGATGTATCATACTCAATTGAAAATTAATGAGTATGAGCAGCGTCAGATGGAGCACGATGCCCGTATGGCCCGCCTGGGTACGGAGGTTGATACTCCCGAAGTCGCGGCTGCACGCGAAGCGGCAGCGCAGGAGGATAAGAAAAATAGTGATGAAATCAACGCTGCAGAAGAACACAGCGTGATTGCCTCTGTCAAACGTAAGCAGGAAATAGAAGCTGCGTCCACTGCCGCAGAGGATGCCGCAGGTCCTGACCCCATCGGATCTGTTACTGCCTATCTGGATGACTGCGCCGTCATTCTGTTCAAGGCTACAGGCAACATGCCCGTTAATGATGGATTGCTCATTGCTCTGCGCCGTGGTGATTACATCGTGTGCGAAGCCACGGTGGATGGTCGTGATGATGAATCCGGCCAGTACACCGCCGCTGTGAAGCAGGCTAAGTTCGGCGGTGCCGGCGACCCTGCCGCAGAGGCGAACCGCATTCCTCGTCCGGGAGATGAAATCATCGTATCTCCTTTCCTCAGCAGCCGCGATCTTCGCCTTGAAGCCGCTGGTGCTCAGTCTGCGGACATACCAGAGGCATCTGAAGCCCAGGCTCTGCCTGAGATTGATGCTGAACTCGTGCCTGTTCCCTGATTAGGTTTCATTGTCTGCTGGTCATGAATGCTCTGTTCGACCGAACCCCGAGTTTTTCATTCGAGTTTTTCCCGCCGAAAACCCCGGAGGGTGCGGCGTCTCTGCTCGATACGGTGGTAAAGTTGCAGGAGTTTCATCCCAGTTTCGTGAGCGTGACCTATGGGGCAGGCGGCAGCTCCCGCGGGCTGACCCGCTCTGTGGTGCATGATATACAGAGCAGAGGAATACCCACGGTGCCACACCTCACCTGCGTGGGGCATACCGAGGCTGAAATCGAGGAAATTCTGCTGGGCTACATTGGCGCCGGGGCCCGTGCCATCATGGTGCTGCGCGGAGACCCACCCCGCAACACAGTGTATGATGCAACCCGCGATGCTTTCCGCCATGCTTCTGATTTAGTCCGCTTTATCCGCCGCTGGGAGGAGAACCAGCATCTGCCGTATCGCCTGACCCTGGGGGTGGCCGGCTTCCCGGAAGGTCACCCTGATTCCCGCAACCGCCTGAAGGAAATGGATTTCCTGAAAGCCAAGGTTGATGAAGGCGCGGACTACATCTGCACCCAGCTTTTCTTTGATAATCATGCATTCTTTGATTTCCGTGAGCGCTGCCGGCTCATGGATATCAACGTTCCCATTATAGCCGGTATCATGCCCGTGACCTCCATCTCCAGCATGAACCGCATGGCTGAACTCTCTGCCGGCACCAACTTCCCGGCGCGTCTGCTCAAAGCCATGCTCCGCGCCGGAGGTGACAAAGCCTCCATTGAACGCATCGGCATCAACTACGCCAGCAACCAATGCAGCGAACTGCTTGATGCCGAGGTGGACGGCATTCACTTCTACACGCTCAACCGTTCCAAAGCCACTCTGGAAATATACCACAACCTGGGCTTCAATAATTATTTTGACCTCGAGCGCCTGCGTGCTCTCAACATATTTTACAAATAACTCAATATGGACAACAACAGCAAGAACAACGAGGATATCCAGCCTCTCACCCCCGAGGAAATCAAAGCCATTGGTGAAATTGCCATCGGTCCCTCCAAGCACGAACAGTTCCTCAATGCCCACTACAAGAAACTCATGTGGGGTGGCATCTCCCTCGGTATTGCCGCTGGTTGCGTCATCGCATTCTTCTCCCACCGTAACGACCTGCGCAAGGACGCTGCCGCTCAAGTTGTGCAGGCCATGAAAATCACTGCTCCCGGCAATGGCATTGCCACGCCGGATGAGTACGATACCGCCGCACTCAAGACGCTGCAGCAGCAGTACGCCGGCACCCCTTCTGCTATTACCGCAGAGCTCATGAACGGCCTTTCCCTCATCTCCAAGGGGGATGAAGCAGGCATCGCTGCTCTGGAAACTGTGGCCTCCAGCTCTGCTTCCGCACCTATGCGCGGTCGCGCTCTGGCTGCAATTGCCACCTATCAGCTCCAGCAGAACAAAGACTCCGTCCCCACCTGGACGCGTCTCACCCAGATGGAAGCCAACCCCTATACCGCCCTGGCATACCTCATGCTTGGCGACCTCGCGAAAGACAAAGGCGACAAAGAGACCGCACGCAACTGGTACGAACAGTGCAAGACCAAGTGCCCCACCAGCGCGCTTGTCACAGATAAAACCGTCGAAATGCGCCTCACGCTGCTCGATGTAGATGCCCCCACCCCGGTGGAACCTGCACCCCAGCCCGAGCAACCGGAAACCAATCCCCTGGAAAACCCCTTTGGTGAAGCTCCCGAAGTGGGAGAAACCAAGTTTAATGCAGAAATCTGATTCCTTGCCACCACCATGGGCCTTTATCAGGACAATTTCACCGGCTTATCTGAGCTCGAACGCCTTGCTGCCATGGCGCATGACCCCGTGCGCATTGGTGAAATAGGTCCGGATCAATGGCCCCTCACCATGATGGCATGTGGCCTTATGGCCAGCAACGACGAGGAAAAACTCGAAGAAAACTTCGATATCTACGATTTCTTCGTTGCCAAGACCACAGTCGCTGCCCGCAAGAGCAGCCTCATTCAGCTCTCCCGCTTCATTGCGGGGCGCAAGGGAGAAGGGTGGAAATCCATGCTCCCCTACGCCACCAACGAGCTTGACCCCGCGCTGAGCCGCAAGGCCGCCACCTATGTGGCCACCCTCGCTCAACCTGGCCCCACCGAACCCCTCGCCGGTGTTCAGGAACTGGTGCATCGCCTCGCGCACGATGAATACACCCCAACATCGTTGCTCGATGCCGTGCTCAGTATGGCCGATATGCGCGTACTTCCCCTCCTGCTGCCCCTGCTGGAGGTGGAACAGGAACGCATGGAGGAATTCCTTGATGAATTGGAAACCACCCCCAATCGTCTGAGCCTCACCTTCGTGCTTCGCGCGTTGGAAACATACCCTGCGCTTGCAGAGGAAGCCACCGCGGCCCTCTGCCGCATGGCTCCCCTTTCCCCGGTTATTCTCGACCTGGCGCTGCCGGTGCCTACCTGGGCATTCGAGAAACCCACACCCCAGCCACTCCATGGCTGGACCTCTGCCGAATACTTTGTACGCATGCTGCCTGAGCTCGAGCCTCTCCTCGATGCCGACCAGCTCCAGCGCGTTCGCGAAGCATTCAAGGCATAACACACGCAAACAGACCTGGCCCCGTAGTTCAATGGATAGAACGGCCCTCTCCTAAAGGGCAGATATGGGTTCGATTCCCGTCGGGGCTGTTTGCTTGTTTTGCGCTGTTTAGCGCAACTGTTGATTTTACTTGATTTGCGTGAGCCTGTTGAGCTAATTTAGCGCATCACTTTGAGCGAAAATTGAGCGAAAGCCTGAGCGAAAAGTGAGCGAAAAATCTTTATTTAGCTCAATAGATATGAAAAGAGATGGAGTATTCGTTTCCGGGGTATCCTTGTTCCAAGATGCTAAGAGTCCGTACTGGTGGGCGCAGTGGTCTTTGTCTGATGGTTCTCGCGTGAAGAAGTCCACTAAGGTGCCGTTGGTGGGTGGGCTGTTCCAGGGAGAACGCCTTTCGAAGCCGCAGGCTAAGCGTAGGGCGCTGCTGGTGGCGCAGGAGTTGGCGGCCTCCGCTCAGGTGGAGGCTCAGCGCCAGGATAATTTGTCGGTGCGCGAGTTGTTTGATACGGTGCTGAAGGGGAAGCTGGGTCGGCTTTCGGTGGCTACGTATGCTAATGCTCGGACTACATATGCCCAGTTCTGTGTTTGGCTGGGGAAGCGTAGGGCGGATTCGCCGGCAAGGCTGGTGACGCGTGCGGATATTAAGCAATGGGTGACTGACAGGCGGAGTGAGGTGCGGTGTAAGACGGTGCAGCATGGGCTGTATGTGCTGCGGGCTGCGTTTAATTGGGCGCTGGATGCAGAGCTGATTCCTAAGAATCCGTGTGACAGGGTTTCTGTGCCGCCAGATGGCAAGGATGAGAGGGTGGTGCATGAGGCGTTTACGCCGGAGGAGGTGCAGGTGCTGGTGGAGAAGCTTCCGGATGAATGGGCGGCTGCGGTGCGGTGTTGTCTGGGGACGTTCGGACAGCGCCTGGGGGATATTCGCTCGCTGCGCTGGGATCAGTTTGATTGGGAGCTCCGGGTGGTGAATATGACTACGGGCAAGACGGGCCGCCGCCTTCAGCAGCCTATGCTGGATGGTTTTTATCAATGGGCGCGTGAGCGCTATGCCTGGGCGCAGGAGCAGGGTGGGGATGCTGCGGTCTGGGTGTTACCTCGGCTGCGTTCTCATAGTAATCCCAGCCAGGAGTTCACGCAGCTGGTGCGGTTGCATGGTATCGGGCTGCAGGGTGCCGGTGGCCAGGGGCGGCGGCGCACCTGGCATAGTAAGACTTTCCACTGCTTACGCGCTACGGTGGTGACGATGCTGCATGCTAATGGTGTTTCTCAGGGTATGGCGATGGAGTTGGTGGGGCATGATTCGCCGGAGGTGCATGCGGTGTATTTGCGGCCTACGGCGGAGCAGTTGCGGGAGGCTGCGGGCAGGTTGCAGTTGCCGGCTTAGGGTGGCACAAGAAAGCCCCGCTTGTTGCGGGGCTTTCTTGTTAAAATACAGGGGCCTTTGTCATTCTTTGCTCGATGTGTTTTTGTTTTTCCACCATCTGACGGCGTACAAACTAACTCCTCCAGCTGCCAGCCCTCCAAGAGCCCACAGCTGCGCTGCCGTAGCACCGTGCTGCTGGCAGTAAACGAATGCTATGACTAGTGAGATAAAAGCTATCAGATTCATTATTTGCTCTCTATATTTTCGAGTAATGTAGGCATCGTTTGCTTTGTCGGCTCGAGCTTCCATTTTTTCATGCGCTTTGGACATGATGGATTTTCGGTGCTCGTGTGTGTCGGTAAAGCAGGATAGTACGGTGCTTTTTACTTCTTTATCATGCAGGTTATCCATCGCCATGAGGAATGCTGTTTCCTCGGGGAGATCAATCGCCATGAGGTCAGAGGTCCCAACAATTTCATTGCTTTCCGAGTCTTTCTTGATTTCGGAGTGCCCTGCTTGGAGTCGTGCTTTCCTTGCGTTGCGCGTGGGAAGGTTTCTGGTCATGTGAGTTGTTTTCTTTTTGCCTGTGTAGCGGCTAATTGTGTTCGGACGCCTTGTAGCTTTTGCGCAAGAGTCTGTATGCTGGACGAGTAGTTACTCGCTTCTCCCATTACGGCTTGTCCGGCTTTTGTGTACAAGGTACGCCTAGCCGTGCCTTGTAGGATGCGAACATCTTGCATTACTGAACCTCTAAGCATCTTTGCTTCTGATTTTTGTACTGCAAGTGGTACGGTGCTGGGGACTGCAGCCCCACATGTCATAATGGAGACTATTCCATTACCACAGGTGCGAATGAGCTGTTTAGACAGTTGAGGCATAGTGCTTGTAGAAGTGTGCAAGGTTATATTACCGTAACGGTCACGGTTAGTCAATCCTATATCTTGTGGTTGTTTTCTTCTATTAGGGGTATTTGGCTTTAATTGTATGATGCGGCTACTAGATGTTGTGTTGAGAAAAATGTGGCGCTTTTATGTTGCGGTCAGAGGTATGACAAGGAAAATAGTTGCGTTTGCTGTATTATAGTATAACCTATCCCGCTCGTCAATAGGCGGCTCGAAGCGTGACTAAGTTTGTTTGTCTAGGGAGTTCACCTGCTTGTCTAGGGAGTTCACCGCTTGTCTAGGGAGTTCACCGCTTGTCTAGGGAGTTCGCCGCTTGTCTAGGGAGTTCGCCGCTTGTCTGGGGCTGAAGAAGTTATCTTAACGCGTATGAGCGCGGATTGCCTTTTGTATCACTTCCGCGGATTTGTTTACTCCTGCGTTAATTTCTTGAAAGGTGAGGATTTCATCTCCGGTTTTATTTTCAAAGATTGTAACGTTGGCTTCTGTTGTGTATGTTACAGGTGCTAGGAATATAGGAGGAAAGCCGTTTATTGCCCACACAACTTGCCCCCATAGAGGGAAGAGGTATAACCACCGGGCTGGCGTTGCGATGGTGCAAGGACCTTCGTTTACAATAGCTGTATAACTGGCCTGCGCGTTGATGTGTCCGCTTTCGGAGTGATTAAATGTAGCTCCATCTATTTTGATTTTCCAACCGTTGGCGCGAAGTTCTTTTTTCAGCGCGGCATTTAAGCTGCCACCCTGTGCTGATAAGGCGATTGTTTTGTTGGAAGAATCGAACGTACCGTATACTTGTGGCTGATTCTGAACTTGTTGGCAGCTGTTAAGCAAGAGGAGGGCTGAGGTAATAAGAATGTGCTTTTTCATGGTAAAAATCAGTTGTTATGCAGCCATCGGCAGCAGGCGGCTGCGCTTTCTTCTGTGGCGTGAGTGTATGTTTCATTGGTCCAGAAGATGAAATATTGCCCAGGCTGTATTTTGTGCTTAAATGAGCAGTAGTATACCTTGCCTGAGTGAAGAGATTTAACTCTTGCTTCTTTCTCGCCTCCTCTGGTAAAGATGGCTATATCAGTATCGATTTGCACTACATCTGCTACTTTCGCTCCCCATTGATTTGAATCTGGTGCGACATACGCAGGTGGGGGCAGAGGGGGCAATGTGGTACATGCCGTTAAAGTGAGGGTTATAGCTAATACCGTATTTCGCATTCCGCCTTGATTCTACCATGCGCGGAATGTTGTAGCAATGCAGAAAAATATATTTTTTGTAGAAAAATATACAAAATTGCTTGACTTAGGTGTTAACACCTGATATATTGACTGCGTTATGGCAAATCAACCTGACCCAGATAAGATTCTCTACGGCATCCGCATGCCTCGCACGCTTCATGCGCGCCTGGTTAAGCTGGCTGCTAAGCGTGGCGAGTCTTTGAAGGATACGGTTCTTGCTATC
>JAEIGA010003557.1_pt1 | contig 24348 bp, 15 predicted proteins | sample 9270691 | NCBI WGS metagenome assembly JAEIGA01 (sample SAMN17057246, study PRJNA624740) | gut metagenome | biome: biome; isolation source: fecal sample | host: Bos grunniens | place: China: Xizang | collected 2019 | reverse complement strand
TTGAGGCGATCCAACCGGCCGCCTCGCCGCGGATGTTCCTGAACGTGATGTTGCCGAGAACGTGATGCGTCCCTGCGGGAACGGCATTGTGCCGGCCGCTCCGCGTTCCGCCGCGCACGAAGATCGGCACCGTCGCGCCGGAGATCTCGATATTTTCAAACAAAATGTCCTCGACTCTGCCTCCGTCCACGCATTCCACGACCAGCGAAGCGATGCCGCAGCCCGCCGGATACAATTCGTAGCCCATATGTTTCGACCAGTGCGGACGGCCCTTTTTGCCGCCGTCGGGCCCCGGCTCGTCACCTACGAGAAAATCGCGGCGCGGCGGCAACGCCTTGCAGTCGACGAACTTGACCTTGCGCATCGTGCCGTGCGAAGCCGTGCCGAACTTGTAGGCGTTGCAGTGGCTGCGGGCAATGCAGTTGGTGACGAGAATGTTCTCGACCGTGAAGCGCGCGTCGTTGGACTTGAACACGAAAGCGTCGTCCGACGCATCGACATCGCACGAATCGAAAACGGCGTTGGCCGCCTCTATGTCGAAACCGTCGTTGTTGTAGTTGCAGTGGTTGTCGATACGCACGCGCCGCGCCGTGATGCCGTCAACGCATTTGAAGACGCAGCCCCAGCAGGCGGTGTCGCGCAGCAGAAAATCCTCAAGCCGCACGTTCCTGGCGTCGGCCAGGAAAATTCCGCGCGCGCGCAGCCCTTCCTGATTGGCGTGGGAATAGCGCGGCATCGGCCATGCGCCGCCGTTGCCGAAAATCTCGCCTTCGCCGGTAATAGCCACATTGGTGACGCCGACGCCGGCGATGATCGCGCTCCACGTCCCTTCCGAACACGGCAGCGACCAGGTACGGTAGTTCTCAAGCCCGAAGGCCCCTTCCAGCACCGCGCCTTTTTCGAGATGGATCTCCACGTTTGATTTAAGGATGAGACCACCGGTCAGATGACGTCCGGCGGGAATCGTCACCCGGCCGCCGCCCTTCGCGGCCGCCGCATCGATCGCCGCCTGCCATTTCGCCGTTTCCAGTCCCGGCGTCGGCTTCACGGTATCGACGCGGAAAGCGCGGATCTCCGGCGCCGTAGGCTCGGTGCTGAAAGCGCGGACCTTATTGCCGCCCTTGCGGAAATCAGCGTCAAAGGCGATGGTGAAGCTGTTGGTCCCCGATGTCGGCGGCACCGCGACCGAACCGGCGACAGCGCCGTTCACCTCGACCTCAAAGCGCGTCACCTTAGGCGACGAACACGTGAACACCAGTCGTCCGGGACCGTCCGCTTCACGCTCGACATCGAACGTGCGGCTGAATTTCACCGACCCGTCGATATGAAACGAACCGAGCGGCAGACAGACCTGATTGTAGACAGAACCGTACCACGGCCGGGAATAGAGGTAGCGCAGCTTCTTCGGCTTCGCGACTCCGTCGGCTGAGACCTCGAGCACATTGCCGCTGCCGATGCCGCCGCGGAAAGATCCGTCCTTCGAAGTGCGGATGAAATTATGGATGCGCCCCTTCTTCCATACGCCGTCATCTCCGCAGATTTCAAAGCCATTCTCCTGCGAGCAGTATTTGTGGTTGTAGACGTAGAAGCTTGTGGCGTGATCGAACGTCATCACGAAGCGATCGCCCTCGATCCGCCACGACCGCAGCACCGGCGAGCAGTCTTCGATATTCGAAAAGCCGTAGTCGCGCTTGAGCGCGTGCAGCACGAGGCGCCGGGCTACCGGCTCTTTCTCGTTAGGATGAATGTCGGTCAGATTTCCGAGATCGTTGATGACCGCCATCGCGGAATTGGGCTGTTCTTCGGCAAAACGCTGCTGCGCCTGCTGGAATTCCGGATGACCGCCGCCGCTCCACGGCGCAAGTTGCACGAAATAAAGTTTCATTGCCGGATTTTCGAACTTCTCCGACCAGCCGTTGTAAAGCGCGTGCATCATCCTCGTATAGCGCTCCGGAGCATCGCCGGAGTTGCTGCAGCCTTGATACCAGATCATTCCGCGCATTGCCATCGGCGCGAACGGATTCACCATCTCGTTCCAGAGCCGCGACGGCAGCTGATGCGCAGCCCGCGGCTGTCCGTTCTTCCTGAGCGAAATTTCGTCCGTCCGCGGATCCATCCCGATCGAAGCGAATCCCTCCGCAGGAATCCACGGTTCGATGCGCGTTCCACCCCAGTAAGAGCCGACAATGCCGATGGGGATATCGAGCGCGGAATAAAGCTCAAGCGCGTAGTAGACACCGATCGCGGAAAAGCCGTGCCCCTCGGCGAGCGTTTCCGGCGTAAATTTCGCCCATTTGACCGAGAAAGCCGCCTTGTCGCGAGGCGCGGCACTGCAACGGTAGTTCGAGGCGTAGCACATGCGCACGAATGGCTTGAACGTCATCTGGGCGACAAGCGCGCCGTTGCGGTCGCGGAAGCGCGGATTATTGCCGTCTTTGGGATTGTTCCAGAGCGGGCACTCGGCGTTAGACTGCCCCGAAACGTACCAAACCTCTCCGACGAGAACATCGACGATCTTTTTAAAATCCGACGCGGTGCGAACAGTAAGGACACGCCCTTCCTTGGACGCTTCCATGGCCGGCAGATCCGCGCGCCAACGGCCGTCCGCCCCGGCGAGCGCGGAAACCTCCCGGCCGGCGAACGCGACCGTAACCTTCTCGCCCGCCGCGGCGCTTCCCCAGACGGGCACTTTCCTGCCGCGCTGCAGCACGATGCCGTCGGCGAAGGGCGAAGCGAGTTCAACCGCCTGCACGAACGATGAAACAGTCACCGCGCCGGCGAATGCTGCCAGACGCACAAATTTGAAAATCGGTTTTTTCATATCGTTTCTATTTACTGTGTCATGAATTATACCATATCCCAAGAGCGTTTCCCATACCCTGGCAGTTAAGGAGCCAAACGTCAAACGCTTTTACTTCACCTTTCAGCCGCCTTTTCGACGATCCAAATACGCCTCCTCGAGCGAACGGGCGGACGTCACCGACACTACGCCGTATGCGGTGAGAGACGGCAGCAGCCGGGCATTGACGTCCTCCGGAGGCACGGTCGAATCGAAAGCGGCGATCAGCTGCGACTTTTCTTCATTCCAGTCAAACGAAATGCCGGGCGCCAAATGTTCAAGGCCGTTAAAATCGTCCGGTCGGCGCCGGAGCGAATATACGACTCGCCCCGTCTGCGATGTAAACGCCGAGAGCGCATCCATACGTTCAAGTTTTCCCTCGGAGATGAACGCGACATGAGTACACAGCTTTTCGATGTCGTCAAGATCATGGGATGAAATCACCATCGTCTGACGGTTGCGCCGGGCGCGGATGAAACCGCGCATTCTGTCGGCCTCAACCGGATCAAGCCCGCTGAGCGGCTCATCCAGGAGCACTATTTCCGGCTCCCCGAGAAAAGCCTGCGCCACCATCACGCGCTTTCGCATGCCGTGCGAAAGCTGCCGGATGCGCTTGTCGGCGTGCGCTTCAAGATTGAACGCGTTGAGCAGTTCATCGGCCGCTCTCCGTGCAGACGGTGCGGAAAGACCCTGAAGTCTTGCATAGCGCACTAAAAGTTCACGCACGCGCGCGTCAAGCGGAAGCTCCGAATCCTGCGGCAGGATCGAAAGCCTGCCGCCATGCACCGCCGCGTCAAAAGGTCCTCCGCGCAAGATATCGACCGACCCCGAATCCGGCAGCACAAAACCGGCGACAACCATCATCCAGGTGGTTTTACCCGCGCCGTTGCATCCCACCAACCCCATTGTGGAGCCTGCCGGCACCGACAGCGAAAAACCGTTAAGCCCTCCGCCGCGCCGGTAGCGTTTCACGACATTTTTGGCAACGATCGCCGAGGGAATCATCGCGCGTCCCTCCGGATGAATACCGCCGCACCCGCGGCAAGATACATAAGTCCCAGCGCCAGCAGCCATAATGCCGCGACGGCAACAGGTTCAGGCGAAGAGCGCCAGAGCGCATCCTCGACACCTCCGGGGAAAAGCCGAACCAGCGTTGAAAAGTTTTCGGCATAACGCTCTATGAGCGGAGGCGCGGCGAAACACACGACCATCGCCGCGATGGCTACAGCCGTCGCTTTCGAGCCGGTCTGCGCGAGATGGGAAACACCGAGCGCCAGCCCGATCCATGCAAACGAATAGATCCACGCCTTCACCCCCCAGACGATCATGGCCGGGAAAAGCGCGGGAATGTCCGCGCCCGAAAGCCGGTACGCCGCGACCGCCCACGCCGAGACGGAACCGACGAGCAGACCGGCCAGAAGCAGACCGGCGATTCCGACATATTTGCCCAGCGACCACTCCAGGCGCGTCGTCCGCACAATCATGTAACGCACGCTTCCCGAATGAAGTTCGTCGGCAACCCGGTTTCCGGACACAAGCACCGTCAGAAGCGGCACGTAAAAGAATGCGAACCACGCATACAGAAGTTCGGCCGGATGACGGCCGCAGATGTCATCGTAGACCAGCGAATCGCCGAGCGCGGAGCGAACCATTTTCTGAAACCGCTTCGATTTCCACAATGACGCGGAAACGACGCCGCGCGAATCTTCGCTCGGCAGCTGCAGAACTTCCGCAAGCTGATCCTCCATCTTTCCGAGCACCGTGATCGCGCCGTTCATGCTTAAAAGCGAAGCGGCAAGGTAAAGAACGAGAATAACGATAGCCCGTCGGCTGCGCACGGCGTCGAACCACTCGAAACCTGCAACCTGCAGAATACGCCGAATACTCATTGCCTGAATCTCCGGGACGGGAACACGTCAAGCTTGTGCTGAACGCCGATCAGAGGCTCGGCGACCATCGGATCGATAAAATCCGTCAGATTGAGTCTGGAAACGTCTGCGCGCCGTTTTTCCCCGGCGCATTCGCCGATGCGCTCGTACGTCTGCGCCACGGTAGCCGAAAGATCGCCCATCAAACGTACGCCAAGTTCAGGCGTCATCGCCTCCTCTTCAGCGAGCGTCTCTGCTATCGTCCGCACCGACGAGAGGATTTCATCGTTCATCTGCGCTATAATTTCCTGAAGACGCGCCTCTCCATGCGCATCAAGATCAAGTTTCTTCACCGTATCGGCAAAAACCAGATCGCTGCGGGTCCGCCAGAGTTCCGCGGCCTCTTCTATGCGCACGCGCAGATCTTCAGGATTAAGAGGACGCGCCTGACGGGCGGAACGTGAGGTCCCATTGGTGTTTCCCGGGGCGACTTGCGCAACCTCCGACGTTTTCACATCCGCCGACGCATCGGTCGAAGTCTTTTCCTTCTTATGAAAACGACGTTTCCTCGCGACATCGGGAATGTTCACCACTCTTGCGAAAGCGTCGAATCCCTGCTGCCTTATTTTCGCCGGTTCTGATTTTACCGCACGAACCTTGTACGTGCGCAACTCTTCATTCGGTCCCCATGCACCGATAATTCCTCCGGCGACCAACGCCAGGGGGATCCATAAAAACAAATCTTTTGTCATATGCCGTCTTTCACATCGGTGATAAATTCATCGCCCCGCATCAAGAACTGCGAAGAGCGCATAATGGTCGGAAAGCTCATCGTTGGGAATGATCCTCGGAGCCGAGAGAATTTCAAAATCCCGCGTCATTATGTAATCCAGCGCGCTGTCTCCCCATTTTTTCGACGGATGGGTGCCGCGGGCGTGTTCGGGCAGCAGCGCAAGAGAATTGACGAATCCGGCGCTGGCCATCACGGTGAAGATTTTCTCCTCGGCGAATTCTTTGCGCCAGCAGTCGGCGTTCAGATCCCCGGCGATGATCACTGGAGGATTTTTTCGACCGCGTTTTCTGCGCTCGATCTCCATCAGCTGCGCTACGGCATTGGCGCGCTTTTCGCGGTTGAAATCTCTTTTCAACGCGGTATTGGCTCCGTAATTCGACTTCAGATGGACCGCATACACGTTTGCGGTCACTGCGGGGCTGACCACCACCGATGCGAAGGCGTAGCCGCGCGGAGGGGTCAGTTCCTTGGCGTTTTTCCACCTGCTCCAGCTTGCGGCGACCACCGGCAACGTAGTCGCTATCACATCCTGCTGCATATCGAAACGGTCACGGCGGCGGTAACGGGTTATAACCGCCACCTTCAGCCCCTTGCGTCCGATCGATTCCACCAGATTGGACGCCGTAAGAGGATCGCGGATTTCATTAAGACAGAGAATCACGTCGTTGGTGCCTTCCGGATCGACCTTCCTCAACGCCCCGCCGAGCATTTCGGCGGCCGCGGAAACCGTCGCGGCCTCGACCTTCGCGTTGGCGCGATGCTCCGCCCGTCCGGAGGGAAACCACCGCCCGTTCCAGGTTCCTACCACTACGGCGGCGATTATGGCGGCGATGAAATTCATTTGCGCTGACGGACCTCCGGTGCCGGCGGCTTGTTGTAGACCCGCGAATTCGGCGGCACGGAATCCTTGAGCCACACGTTGCCGCCGATCTCCGAATCATGCCCGATAGTGGTCGTTCCGCCGAGAATCGTGGCTCCGGCGTAAATGACGACATTGTCTTCGACGTTGGGGTGACGCTTGATGCCCTTGACCAGCGCGCCGGTTTCCGGATCTTTCGCGAAGCTGAGCGCACCGAGCGTGACGCCCTGATAAAGCTTGACGTTTCTGCCGATGACCGTCGTCTCGCCTATCACCACTCCGGTTCCGTGGTCGATGAAAAAACGCTCGCCTATCGTCGCGCCCGGATGGATGTCGATACCGGTTTTCGAGTGGGCGAGTTCGGACATGATGCGCGGAATGACGGGAACGCCGAGACGGTAGAGCTCGTGCGCGAGCCGGTGGATGGTTACGGCGTAAAGCCCGGGATAGGCCATTACGACCTCCATCGGACTGGTCGCGGCCGGATCTCCTTCATATGCGGCCGTGACGTCCGTCTCGACAAGTCTGCGCACCTCAGGAAGCGCCGCTATAAACTCCGCGACGATCGCTTTCGCGTCTGCCTGCGGCATGAGCATGGCTATCTCGCGTTCAAGCTGGGCGGCGATATTGCCTTTAAGATCGGACGCGCCGAGCTCTCCGTAGACGCACGGATGCAAAAACGCCAGCCCCTGGCGCACCACCATCGCTATACGCTGCGGCAGCGTCATTTGCGCCTCCTTATCTTTGCGATAATCGTTGTCGCCCCCAGGTTCTTAAGCCCCAGGAACAGCAGCAGTTTTCCGATCGGATGGCGGCTCTCCGCCTTGACCTCGCAGATTTCGATACCGTCGCGATCGCACAGCCGGCGGAAATCCCTGAGCGTTATGCAGTGGATGTTGGGGGTATCGTACCATTCGAACGGCAACGCCTTGGAAACCGGCAGCCGGCCTCTGAACGCGAGCGTCAGACGGATGCGGTACGCCGCAAAATTCGGGAAAGTGACGATCGCCTCGTCCGCTATGCGCAGAGCCTCGTGCAGCAGACCGCGCGGATTTTTAACCTCCTGCAGAGTGTCGGAAACGACGGCCGTATCGTAATATCCGTCAGGTATTAGCGAAAGGCCTTCGTCGGCATCTTCCCAGTAGACGTTGTTGCCGTCGGCGAGCGCCTCCTCGAAGCGTTCAACGTCGATCTCCACGCCGTCGCCCTTCGTGCCCTTCTGCTTGGCGAGCACATTGAGCATCGTTCCGTCGCCGCAGCCGATATCGACCACCTTCGATCCTTCGCGGATCATCGCGGCGATCTTTCCGTAAAGCCGCTCCTGCCACTTCATGACCTTGGGCTTGCGATCGCCGAGAAATCCTCCGACGAGCTTGGAGAGATCGTCGATGTGGGTTAAAAACGCATCGTGGCCGGTGCCGATTTCAAGATGGCAGTAGGAGACATCCTTGCCGTTGCGGAGCAGCGCGCCGGTTATGTCGCGGCTCTGCCACTCTGCGAAAAGGACATCACCGGAAAGCGACACCACGAGACACTTCGCCTTCACCCGGGCGCAGGCGGCGTCGAGCGAACCGTAACGCGCGCCGGCATCGAAAAGATCCATCGAACGGGTTATGTGCAGATAGCTGTTCGCGTCGAAACGGTTGATGAACTTCTTCGCCTGGTAATCAAGGTAGCTTTCAATCTGGAAATACGTCTTGAACAGCCGGTCGCGCTCGTCGCGTTCGACTTGCGGCGCTTCGACGAACTCCTTCTGCAGTTCACGGTGGAATTTGCCCTGAAGATGCTCTCTCGAAAGATAAGTGATGTGGGCAAGCTGTCTGGCTCCGGCAAGTCCGAGTTTCGGTCCCTTCCCGTCTCCCTTATCGTAATAATCGCCGCCGTTCCAGAGCGGATCTTCCGTGATGGCGTTGCGTCCCACGACATCGAAAGCCAAAGCCTGGGTGTTGAGCGAGGCGGAAGTGGCGATAAGCACCGCGCGTTCCATTTCGTCCGGGCATCGGGTCATCCAGTCCATCACCTGCATGCCGCCGAAACTGCCGCCGACGAGAGCGGCGAGCTTTACGACTCCAAGCTCCTTGAGGAGCATGCGGTAGACGTCAACGGCGTCGGAGAACGTATATTGCGGAAACTGCGAACCGTACGCTTTGCCCGTCGCGGGGTTGACGCTTCCCGGTCCCGTGGTTCCGCTGCAGCCGCCGAGCACGTTCGCGCAGATTACATGGTAGCGGTCGGTATCGATGGCGCGGCCGGGGCCGACCATCCCTTCCCACCATCCGCTTGGCTTGGTTTCTCCGGGCTTGATACCGGCGACGTGCGCATCCCCTGTGAGCGCATGACAGATGAAAACGGCGTTATCGGAGCGAAGCGGCGCCCCGCATTCTTCGTATTGAACCTCAATCTCCGCAAGAACTCCGCCCGACTCAAGCTTATATCCGCCCTCGGGCAGCTTCAGTTTGAGTTTCTTAGGCTCGACTATACCTACTGAATCGTTCATATTCCCCTTGATCTTTTATTTTATCACCTTCACACCCAGCGATTTCGCTTCCTGCTCGACAGCGGAAAGCGCCGTCGAAAGACCTTTGTCCGCATACAGCGTTTCCGGCCTGCCGGGCAGACAGATCGCAAGCATCTCGTTCTGTTCGGCGGCCCTCCGCACGCCACGCACAAGATCGGAAATGGAGTATGAGCGCCCGGCACCGACACACACGGCGGGCGTTGCCTTTCCGCCGCCGCCGGATTCTACCGGCAAAAAAACCTTGTGATACTGTGTAAGCGGCCTATAGCCGTCCGGGCGCAGTTCGTAAGCGCAATCCTCCCACATGCCCTTGTCGCGCCCGGCGAAGAATATCCGCAGCGTTCCGCCTTTTCGCGTCGGCACATACCGTTTGGAAGCGCTGCAGAAACCGTCATCGCGGCGGATCAATCCGCGTTGAGCTTTCGTTTTGGCATCCCTGAAAGCCTTGCCGGTAAAGATCTGTGCGCCGAGTTTTAAAATTCCGACGCTCCCATCGCCGGTAAAGCGTTCAAAGACGCTGAAATCAGGAGAAACCTTGAGCACGCCCGAAGGGTTGCCCTTCCCGCCGTAGATGCCGAAATAGAAACTGCCGTTCTCGAACGCCGCTGTCTGAATGCCCATAAGAGTAAAACCGGTTTCAAGTTCGTGGCGCCTGACAAGTTTGAAGTCGCTCGTATATTCGTAGACGTAGTTGCGCTCGTGAGTGGCGGGAAGACCGCCGACCACGAAGAAGCGATCGCCGCGCCAGGTCATTCCGCCTGCACCGTGAGGCATATCGAGCGGCCAGGTTTTCAGCGGTTTCAAGGTTTTGCCGTCATAGGCGGCAACTTCGCTTACCGCTTCGTTCTCCTGATTGAACCTGCCGCGGTTGACGGCCACATAAACCACGCCGTCCTTACAGCAGAGATCTCCCTGATGCGAAGGCGCGCTCTGAGATGCGAGAATTTTGCCTTTTAGATCGGTGCGGATTATTTTGTCGGTGAAACTCCAGAAAATATCCACACCGTCCGTGGCAACACCCTGCAGATGGGCGCGGTATTCGCCATCGCAGGTTATCGTCCCGGAGCAAGACGTTGCGCCAAAACAGACGCCGAGCGATATCAGCGTAAAAAATCCCAGCATAAGCTGTATTTTTTTCATCTTGACCACCTTCTTGAAATTACAGTTTCATCCATGATTGCGGAATATTTTACCAAAAAACCGTGCCAGGGTTTTCAATAGCCGCCTTTGCCTGTCGCGCCGGCGCTTAACGCCTCGATCAGATGCGACCGGCGAAACCTCATATCACTTCGCATTTCGGCAACTCGCCGACGATCGGTTTTGCCCATTCGATGAATTTAGCGGTCACGTCATGGCCGTTGCGCGCAATATACTCACGGGGAACCGAACGCGTGTATTTCGCCGCTTCGGCGATCGGCACCGGAGCGAACGCGACCTGATAGCGCTTTCCTTCGGCGCGGACGATGGCGATCGTTCCCTTGGCGAGTTCTCCCTTGAGCGCGGCCTTGACCGCAGCCGCACCCGCGGCAAAAGCCTCTTCGCTGTCCACCTGCGAGACGACACCGGGGAAAGAGCGCTGCAGATAGCCGAAAGTGTCGGCGCGGACGCGCGAAATGCCGGCATTGGACTTGAGATGACCTGCGAGAAAATCCCCGAGCGCACCGCTTCCCGAAAGCTGGAGATTGCCGTGGGAATCCTTTTCGCCGGCGGCGAACATCGCCGCGACCGGCACGCCCTCGGCATCGCGGATCCCTTCGGAGACGGCGCAGACGCAGCGGCCGTATTTCTTCATCGCCGCCTTAACGTCCCTGACAAACCCTTCGAGCGAAAAAGGAACTTCCGGAAGATAGACGAGATGCGGGCCGTCATCTTTACGATCACGGGCGAGTGCGCTCGCCGCCGTGAGAAAACCGGCGTCGCGCCCCATGATGATGTCTATCTTGACGCCGCCGAGCGCACGGTTGTCGAGATCGTCGCCCTTCACGGCCGATGCCACGAACCTCGCGGCGCTGCCGAAGCCAGGCGTATGGTCGCAGCTGCGCAGATCGCAGTCGATCGTCTTTGGAATGTGGTAAACGACGAGCGGATAACCGGCTTTTTCAGCCTCCTCGGCGACGATTCTCGCGGCGTCGGCGGAATCATTGCCGCCGATATAGAAGAAATAGCCTACATCGCGGCGGCGGAACGCCTCGAAGATCGCGCGGCAGTCCTCCGCCGTCGGCTTTTTGCGGCAGGAGCCGAGCGCGGACGACGGTGTCGCCGCGACGGCGCGCATTTTCGCCGGCGTGATCTTGCGCAGATCGGCGTAGTCGTCGCCGAGGATGCCGAGAATACCGTGTCGCGCACCAAGTATCTTTCCTATCCTCGCGCTCTTGCGCGCTTCCAGAACCGCACCCGCAAGCGACTGGTTGATGACCATCGAAGGCCCGCCAGACTGGGCGATCACCATATTCATTTTCTTTGACATGATTTTATTCCGGTACAAAGGTTTTTCTTTCAGATGAATTCCGCGGTCATTCCGATCTCGTCGACGGCGAAGTCGTAAAACCGCGCCCACTTGCTCGGCGCTTTGCGCGAAAGAGTTAAACGTATTTTCTTTGCATCCTCCGGGCTTTTGGCGAGAATGTACATAAAACCTCCGCCTCCCGCCCCGGCGAGCGTCAGAGCCGAAGCGTAAGGCTTCACCAGCGCGGAAAGCTCTTCAACGCGGTCGTTTGTGGAGCCTGCGTCAAGCAGTTTCTTGTCGCGCCAATACCCGTTTACGCAATCGGCGAACTTTTCGATTTCTCCGCGCTCAAGCGCCCGCGCCGAATCTTCGGCCGTCGCCTTAACGCTGTTTATGAGAATTTTGGCGAAATTGTGCGGATTTTCGGCGTAAAAACCGATAACTCTGCGCAACACATTGCGCGCCATGCGTTTCTGCCCCGTGAAATACAGAAGCGAGCGTGCGGCAAGCTCCTTGATCACTTTGCGTACATCAAGAGTCGCAACGGCGATGCGCTGCGTTTCGCCCGGATTCGAGCGCATGATCTTTATCCCGCCGACCATACCGGCGAACTGATCTTCCCATCCGCCGCCGGTGCGCATCTCCTGCTCCAGCTTCAGCGTAAGCGAGCCGACCTTGTCGACATCGACGCTGCCCAGCAGCGCCGCGATCGTCGCCGCCCCGAGAATGGAGCTCGTGCCCATTCCGCTTCCTTTGGGAAGGTTGGCGGAAATGGTTATATCCAGACCGTCCTCTTCTCCGAATCTGAAACCGGTAACCGCAAGCGCGTTCTTCACGAGACAGCGCCAGTCGTGCGGATCGTGGCGGTCTTCAATTTCCGCCGCACTTTTGAGGATCGAACGTTTCCCGAGATCAAGCGAAACAATCTTCACGAACCGGTCGCGGCGCGGACGCACCACGACTTCGATCGGGCGCTTCCCGTCAAGCGTTACCGCAGCGGCCAGCACGCAGCCGCCTTCCGCGTAGCAGATCGGCGGAGTATCCGACCAGCCGCCGGCGAAATCGATGCGCACGGGAGCAGTCACTTTTACCGCCCGGCGGCGTTTTGCACGAACTTCAAGTAGCCTGGCATGATCGACTTTTTTCATTTTCTCGCCCAAAGCGTGCTTTTCCCAAAGTCCGTCTTCCTTGAAATTATCCTCAATGCGGTATTTAAGCTCGTACCAGTCGCCGCCGACGAGCGGCAGACAGGTAAGACACTCGCCGCGGGCAAGTTTGATCTTACCGTAATCTCGCGGCACGTTGGTGACGATGTTGTCGCCTGCAAGCTCAAGCTCGTTCCCTTCCACGCCGTCGACTATCCGTCCGTTCTTCCCCAGCAGTTTGAGAAGCTCCATCGACGAACCGATATGGAAAAACTCGCACCTGCCGACGACCGAAACGCTGAACGGAGCGTATCCTCCCAGCAGCATCTGCGGAAACTCGCCGTAGATGTCGCCCGCGATCGGCAACGCCGTCATCTTTGCCGCCGTCGGCGGAGCGATGAACATTATGCCCGTATCGATGAGAAATTTTCCTTTCCCGACCTTGGGCTTCTGGCGGAACGCGGTCACTTCCGCGAGAGCGCTCTTGCCCCTTAAGGGACCTGCGAAGTAAACGCCGTGCCGCTGCGCCCTCCAAGGTCCGTCCGGATATGCTACTCCCGTCACCCCGTCTCCGGCGAATCGCACTTCGCCGTCGCCGAGATACGGAATCACATCTCCGCAGCAGACGAGCACGCCGCTCTTCGAAGGCAGCTTCTCCATTTCGCCGATGATGTGATCGAGCATCGGCCGTCCGTCGCCCATAGGCACAAACGCCTTGCCCATCGCCGCATAACCGGGGGTGCGCCGCGCATCGCCGCCGCTGTGGCATATGAGAATGCGTCGCTTGTCGTTCTTTGCATAACGGAGCTTCTTAAGAACGTTGACCGTCGCGCCGAGAGACCCGACCCTCTTCCCGCCGGGATCGGCGACCACCATGAACCCCTTGCGTCCGGCAAGCTGGGCCCGGTACCCTTTCGCCTGCGCGGCGTTTGCCGCCGTCACCACCACCAGATCAAACATGCTCGGCCCTCCTTTTCCTGAAAAATTCCTGCAGCACCGCTTTGCACGGTTCCTCCATCACTCCGATCGTGATCTCGGGGTGGTGGTTTATTCCGGGATGGTCGAAAATCCCGAACACGCTGCCGCCGCCGCGCTTGGGATCTCCGACCCCCCAGACGACGCGGTCGATTCTTGAAAGTATTATCGCCCCGGCGCACATGGGGCAGGGCTCTTTGGTGACGTACAGCCGGCATCCGTTCAGGCGCCAGTTGCCTTTCGCCGCGAAAGCCGCGCTGAGCGCCAGCATTTCCGCGTGGGCGGTCGCATCGTTCAGTCCCTCGGTATGGTTGTGGGCGCGCGCGAGAATGCGCTCCCCGGAATCGACGATGACGCAGCCGGTGGGCACTTCCCCGTCCGAGGCGGCCTTCTCGGCCTCCCTTAAGGCGATCGCCATGTAATATTCGTCGTCAAAAATCAATTTGCAATCCTCTTTGACTTTTATGCGGTTTCAAAAAGCGAAGCGGGAATGAAGCAGAACGCGAGAGCATGCTCGCGCATGGCCCCGACCGAAACGGTGATCGAACGCCCCTTCAGCCTTTTGAAGGCTTCCGCCCACGCCCCTTCAAGACGCATCGTGAGCACTCCCGAATCCGGCAGATAATCGGCAACCACCATTTCCCGCGGACTGTAGCGGATGCCGGTGCCCAAAGCCTTGGAAACCGCCTCCTTCGCACACCAGAATCTTATGATCGTCTGCGACGGATTGGCCGCCTGCGCGGCAAGTTCCAGTTCATCATGGGTGAACACGCCCGCGGTGAACTCCTCGGAAAGATCGCGGTTCGAGCTTTCAACGTCCACACCCACTCTTGCGTTGGCCGCGGCGACGGCAACGACAAACTGCGCGGTATGGGCGATTGCGATATCAAGTTTGGTCGTCAGAAAATCGCTCCACGCTCCGAGCGCGTGAGGCTTGCCGGAATCATCCGCCCAGATCTGCACGTCCGCATCGCTCCACCGGGCCTGATAGAAATCCTTGAGAAAACGCCGTACCGCCTCTTTTGCCGCCACCCGTCCGAAAAGCCATTCCACCCGCCGCGATGTCGATCCCTTCATTTCCGAAAAGTCGCGCCGCTCCGACGCGCTGAGGATGACGCGCGAGAGAACCTTGAGCCAAAGCTCCTCGTTACGCTCGAAAATGGGGTACGGGACGTCGGTTATGAACGCGCTCGCCACATCCGTCGCCGGAGCGCCGACGATAGCGCCCGGCACGATCTGAGTGAGAAAAGTCATCGCCGGCTGCATGACCAGTTCCCGGTATTCTCCGGGAACGCGTTCGGTCAACTCCTCCCAGCCGGAAATACAATACAGCTGCTTGCCGTTGCCGTCGGTGACGGTAATGTCGCAGATATGACTTTTAGGCGTGACCCCGGTCAGACGCATATAGCATTTGAGCCGAGAATCCTCCTTGGGGGCGATGCCGCGAAGATCCATGCGGCGCATTCTGAACGGGAATGAAACCGCTCCGGCGAAACGCTCGTGACTGCGCCAGAGCGGGAAACCGCTCACCATCGCTTCCATCAAGAGGGGATTGACGACCCACATCGGGAAACTTGTAAACGAAACGGATCCCGAAAGCGATGGCACCGCAATTTCATAATTGAGGCCTGACTCGCACCAGGCCTCCACGAACTGCACGGTACGCAGGCGACGGCCGCAGCAGAGCCGCGAAGGATAGATGTCGCGTCCGGACCAGTGGACGCTGCGAGGTTTCGCAAGCGGTTCCACCGCGACCGGAATCGGAGCGAGCGGCTCGTCGGCAAGCATGAAAACCGCCTCCATGACCGGCCAGGTATAAGCGGCGTTCGGCGTGTCGTCGCGCAGCTGGACTTTAACCGCCGCACGCTCCGGATCTCCGGACGCGACGCGCTCTGCGCGGACGAACAGTTTGACCGAACCGTTGTCAAAGGACACCAGCCGGCGGCACTGCAGATTCTCCACCGTCGTCAACACCCGGTTCGGAACGACTATCTGCGCGGCCTCGGCCATAATCTCCACTCCCAGCGACAGTGAAAGCGGAATTAAGCCCTTGAGATTCGGATCCGAGTAGGAAAGCTGGCTCGTTCCGAGCGCGAAATCTCCGATAAACGGAAAATCCGCGAGCCGGAACACCTTGGTAAGCTCAACCGAAACGCCGGGGCTTGATTCAAGCATGTCGGCATCGGAAACAAGCGGATTCATGGCTCCGAAATCGAACTGCCGCTGGCGGCGCGCGCGCTGCTGGGCCGCGGCACGGCTGGCGACCTTCGCTCCGCGTCCGCCCGGCTCGGTCATGAACGCGCCGCGCTGCAGTTCCGGATCAAGCGAAAGAAGCGTCAGTCGCGGAAACGAACGCGACAGTTTCATTTCGGCATCCTTGCGCACCTCAAGCGAGATGACGGAATCGAAATCGAGTTTTCTCGCCTTGCGGCGGACAAAATCTCCCGTCAGATCCATTTTCGCGCCGAGAGCCACCAGCTGGGCGACGGCATGCTGCATCTGCAGAATACCGCGCCGGTGGATGGAATTGAGCGCGATCGCCGCGTGCTCCTTGTCGCGCAGCGCATCGCTCACCGCCGAAGTCATAAGTCCGCGCGGCCCCACTTCCAGAAACACCCGGTAACCGTCGTCGTGCATCCTGCGCACGGTGTCGCCGAAGCGCACGGGCCTGGCCCACCGCCCTGCCGTATCGTCGCGGGCAGCTTTAAGTCCTCCGCTGATGCGCCCGGCGCTCGCGCAGGAATAGACATCGCACATCGGCTCGCAGCGGATCCATCCGACCGAAAACTTGCGGATGAACGGCACGAATTTTTCGCACATCCGCGTATTGAACGGCCGGTTCAGCGCCAGCTTCACCGCCCTCACTCCCGCGGCGGAAAAAGCCTGCATCGCCTCCTGCTCAAAATCGGCGGCGACCGCATAAGTCTTCTGGCGCGGCGAAAAATCAACGGCGATCGACACTTTATCCGGCGGGAAAGAACCGATAAGCCCGTCAATCTCCCCTTCACGGCGCAAGAGAACGGAAATCATCGCCACTTCGGGAAGACCGGCATGATCCACCGCCTTGTTGACAAGCGCATAAATTTCTTTGATGACGCGCACCCTGTCCGGACGCGAAGGACGCGCACCGGCCGCCCCGGAACAGATTACCGCGGCAAGATCGCCGCCGGCGAAACCGACGACTCCGTCGGGCTCTACCCCGCCGCTGCGCAGAAGCCGCTCCAGCGCCGCACAGGCCGAATACGTGGAAACCAACGCCTGGGCATAGGCGCCGGAAGAGAAAATATCCGCGTCATGCCGATAATACGGGGCGGGGGGGAAAACAAACGACGAGGGCACGAATCCGCCGCTTTCTCCGGCAAGCGCATCCTCAAGTTCGTCAAACGCGCTGCGGCACTGCGGGTAGGCGATCGCCATATCCCGCATCATGTCGGGATAAAAGCTCATCACGCCGGGGAACAGAAAAGCCAGTTTCCCCTTTCCCTCTCCAAGCAGATGGTCGCGGAAATAATACGTACCGCTCTTGTCGCGCAAACGCTTTACATTCACGTTTTCAAGCCGGCTGCGGGCAGAAAAGAGCCGTGCGCGAAGCGATGTGACATCTTCGGCGATGATGGCGATCACGCTTTCACCTTTGCCGAGGCTGCACGTGTACGCCACATCCGTGAGCGACACGCCGCTCACGCGGTCGAGAAACCCGATAAGACGCGTCATCTCGCCGATCAGCCCCTTTTCGTCAGAGGCTCGGATTACAACCAGTTCAGTCACAATCTGTCCTCCGGCTCTTCTTCAAGGATCAGCACCGCGCTGCGTCCGGCGCGGTCCGCCTGCCGGTCGGACGAATCGAAATTCGACCCCATCACCGCCGCTCGACGGGGATTGGCGCTGTCTCCGGATATCCAAGGTCTCGCCTCCGTAAGCAGATACGCGCTTGAAGAGAGATTGGAAAGCTCATCCATCGGATTCGACACCGCCACCTGCGGCGGCAGGACCCGATGGTAAAGCGCAAGCGCGATCTTCGCAAGTCCCGCCGCCATCGAAGCGCGCAGAGTGTGTCCGATGTTGCCCTTTACCGAACCGACCCCGACCAACGGTCCGCCGGGACGGTGTTCCCCCCAGAGTTTCTGAACGGCGGAAATCTCACGGCGCTCCGCATCGGCTATCCCCGATCCGTCCGCTTCGACAAGTCCGATCGATTTCACCGGAATCTTCGCTCTTTCGGCGGCCGCCGCGAACACAGCCGTTTCATCCCCCTGCGGACAATGTCCCACGCTGACTCCCCGGACGAGCGCATAGATCCTGTCGCGGTCGCGCAAAGCGTCGGAGCGGCGCTTGAGCACGAACATCGCGCCTCCTTCGCCGGGAATGGTGCCGCTCTGCTTCTGTGAAAACGGTTGAAGCTCGGCGGCTACGGAGAACGGAACTTCGCCCGCAAGACCTTCAAGATAAGCCCTCGGAATCGGAGGCGTGAGCGCACCGGCCAGAGCAATATCCGCACGACCGGATTCAAGATCGTCAATCGCATCCATGACGGCTACCGCACCGGAAAGCATTCCGGCATCGACAATCGCCGCCGCACCGTAAAACGAACATTCTCTGGCTATCCACGATGCGAAACGATAGCCCGTTCCCATCAGAAACGAAGCGGCGTTCGGCTCCGGCAAAGACTCCACCAGTCTGCTTCTGACAGCGTCAAGCCGCTCCTCGGGGGCGTTGGGCATAAACCTGCGGATGATATCCATGGTTTGATCCAGAAACAGCGTATGCTCAAGCCAGTGAAAGGTCGAAGCGTTGAACGGCGGAGCATAGCCTAAGCGCACACTGCCGCGGAAGGGTTCGCGCATACGCGGCTTGAGCGAAGCGTCGGCAAGCGCGTCAAACGCCAGCTGGGTCGCGAAATACAGATCCTGATTCTCGCCGGCGTTGACCTGACGCGGAAAATTCTGCATCGAGGGCACGCACGAATAGAGATCTCCGAGCTGCCCCACACGCGTGGGATAAGGATTCCCGAACACCGTTTTGCGGCCTATCGGCAGCTCCTGCCCGGATTCAGTCGGCGTCAGGCAGTTGCGCTGCCGCATGACGGCATCCCACAGAGCCGCAGGAGAATTGCATCCAGCAAACCTGCAGCTCATGCCGACTATAGCAATCGAGGAATCCATTGTCAGAAACAGCCGTCATTGCGTTTTTACGCCGAGATCGGAAAGCTTCATCGAAATAACGCGGCTTATGCCCTTCTCCTGCTGCGAAACGCCGTAAACGATATCGGAACCGGCGATAGTATGCTGGTTGTGCGTGATGATCAGGAACTGCGACTGCGCCAGAAACTCCTTGAGCTGTTCGACAAAGCGCCCGATGTTGGCGTCGTCGAGAGCCGCGTCAAGTTCGTCGAGCATGCAGAACGGAGCGGGCTTGATCATGAAGATCGAAAAGAGGAGCGCAACCGCCGTCATCGTGCGCTCGCCACCCGAGAGAAGCGTCACCGACTGCGGACGCTTGCCAGGAGGACGCGCGATTATGTCGATACCGCATTCAAGCGGATCTTCCTCGTTCTCAAGAAGCACCAGCCGCGCCTCTCCGCCGCCGAAGAGCTTGGTGAACATCGTCTGGAAGTTCTTGTTCGCCTGCTCGAAGGTCGAGCGGAACATCTCGCCGGACGTATTGTTCAGATTTCCGATGAGTTCAAGAATCTGCGCCTTTGCCGCAAGCAGATCCTCCTCCTGGGCTTTCTCGCGGGCGTAACGCTCCTCAAGTTCGCGGAATTCATCGATTGCGACCATATTGACCGGTCCCAAAGCGGCGATTTCCGCCTGCAGCCGTCCGACGGTTCCTTCAAGCTCCTCCAACGGCGGCACGATGCCGTTCTTCCACTCGGGATCGCTTTCGCGCATGGCGGCATCGGCAAAAAGGCCGTATTCATCCTGAAGATGCTCGTAAACGTTCTGACGGCGCATCGTGGCTTCGGCAGCCTGAACTTCGAGTTTGCCCCGGAAATCACGCGCCTGATCAAGTCCGATGCGCTTCTGGGCGACCGACGCGTCCGCTTCGGCGATGCGCTCCATCATTTCCGAGCGCTTGGCGCGCTCCTCGTCCATAATGACTCCGAACTGCGCGGCGCGCCCCTTCAGTTCATCGAGCTGGGAAAGAAGATCGCCGGATTCCTCGGTCAATCTCGCGATGGAATCCTCGTAACCGCGGATGCCGGCCTCGCGCGAGGCGATGGACGACTCAAGTTCCTCGCGACGGCGGCGCGAATCGGCCTCCTGCATCCCTACGAAGGAAAGCTCCTGCTCCAGCTGGCTCGCGGCAATGCGCCGTTCCGTGAGCCGACGGCTCTCCTCGATGTTGGCGGCTTCAAGTTCCTGCAACTCCTCCGTACCCGATGCGATGATCGCCATCAGCGAATCACGGCGGGAAACGGCATCTTCCACTTCCTTGGAAAGCGTTTCAAGCTGAACGACAAGATCGGCGTTTTCGGTACCGGCCTCAAACGAACTCTTCGGCACCCGCAGCTCCAAAGAACCTTCACGAACCGAAAAACCGGCCTTGATCGCGGGAGCTCCCGGGGCGATGTAAAGTCCTCCCAAGGCCTCTTCCGCCGCGTCACGGCAGTCATCGTCGATGGCGATGCAGTCCAAAAGGCGTTTCCCGCTCTCACCGACACCGGCGATCGCCGCGGCCACGCTCTCTTCTTCGTCGAGAACGGCCTGTTCGTGGCGGATGCGCAGCTTCATGAGCTCTTCGCGCAATTCCGTCGCCTTGCGGTCGCACTGCACCGATTCGGAGCGGGCGCTCTGCACGGACACGCGCAGTTCGTCGATGCGGCGCTGTCCGGCGGCGAAACGCTCCTCCGCCTCGCCGAGCGACTCGCGCGCGGCGGCAAGAGAATCCGACAGCAGCTGCGTCTTCTGCCCGAGCGATTCGGCCTGCATATTGACTTCGTCAAGCGAACGCCTGGTAATGGAGATCTCCTGCGCGTCGCGGGCGGCGAACGAACGGTATTCCTCGATACGCTGGGCATTGACGCCGATTACTTCATTGGCGCGGCGGTAATCGCTGTCGGCGGCGGCCTGCTGCGAGGCGAGCGTCTGCAGGCGCTCCTCAAGTTCGTGAATCTCCTGGTGGAGCCGCTGCGCCTGCGCCTCGGCGGCGCTCACGATCTCCTGCGCCTCGGCGACAGCCTTGTCGATCTCCATGCGGTTTCTCGCATTCTCCTCGAGCTGGCTGTCGAAATCGTGGATCTTCTGCTTGGAGACGTAAATATCCAACCCTTTGAGCTCGTCGCGCAGTTCTTTGTATTTCTGCGCCTTGCCGACCTGACGCTGGAGCGATGCTATCTGCCGCTTCATTTCCCGCAGGACATCGGCTTCACGCAGAAGATTCTGCTCGGTCTGCTCGATTTTTCTGAGCGCCTCCTTGCGGTCGGCCTTGAACTTGGTGATGCCGGCGGCTTCTTCGAACACCGCGCGCCGGTCTTCCGGCTTGGAGGAAAGAATCGCGTCGATCTGTCCCTGGGCCATGACCGAGTACGACGACGTGCCGATGCCGGTACCCATGAACAGGTGCTGGATGTCGCGCAAACGGCAGGGCTGCTTGTTCAAAAAATATTCGCCGGTGCCGTCGCGGTAGACGCGGCGGGTGATGGTCACCTCGTTGTAGTCCGTCCCCAGTTCCTTTTCGCATTCGGCGAAGGTGATGGAAACTTCAGCAAGCCCGAGCGGCTTGCGCGTGTCGGTTCCGTTGAAAACGACGTCGACAAGTTTCGAACAGCGAAGCGCCGTCGGGCGCTGTTCGCCCAAAACCCAGCGGATGGCGTCGGAAACGTTCGACTTGCCGCAGCCGTTTGGCCCGACAATGGCGATAAGCCCGGGATCGAACGTGAGCCTGGTTTTGTCGGCGAAACTCTTAAAGCCGACCACATCTAACTGTTTGAGATACATTGTTCGGTATTATACCAAATTTCAGACCAAAAATCGGCAATCAGCCGACACAGGCCGGTCGGATCGCCGACAGGCGCAGCTCCGCATGCAGTTCACCGTAATCGGAAAGCGCGATTTTGAAAATGATGTCGTAGCGTCTGTCGGAAGCGGCCCTTATCTTTTCGACCTCATCACCGTGATTCCACCATACTGCCCGCGGAATTGCGCGGTTGCGGAACGCCACCGACAAATGACGCCCTTCTAGTCCCATCGGCTTTACATCCGAAAAATCAACGCCGCGCAGACCGAAGAGAGGTTCAGGATTGCCTTCGCCGAACGGCTCCATCCTGGCAATCCAGCCGGCCAGGTCGACCGTAATATCCCCCGGCGCAAGCCATGCGTCGACCTGCGCTCCGTAATCGGCGCTTTCGCCCGCGCAGGCGCTCTTCAGATTGCGGCAATAATCGCAGAGCCGCTCGCGGAAGGCGTCGATCATTCCCGGTTTTACCGAGAAGCCGCCGGCCGCGGCATGTCCGCCGAAGCGTTCGAGGGTATCGGCGCAGAATTCCATCGCGTCACGGATGTTGACTCCGGCGGGCGCTCTGGCCGAACCCTTGTCTCCGGTGACAATGCAGACCGGCACCGGAGCGGCGTTATCTTTCGCCGAAAGGCTCTCCATTACCCTTGACGCAATTATGCCGGCTACGCCCGGATGTCCGTCGGGCAGGTCGATGACCTGCGCCGGAGCTCCGGGAACAACTTTCTCAAGCGCGGCCGCCACCATGCGCTGTTCGACCTCCTTGCGCTCGAGATTGCGCTGATCGACTATCCGCGCGCACTCGCGGGCTATCTCCCTGTCGTCGGAAAGTATAAGCTCCAAAGCTTCCATCCCCGACGCCATCCGTCCCGACGCGTTGATTCGCGGTCCGAGCATGAAAGCGAAATCGCGCGACGAAGGAACCGTAGAGGCGATCTTCGCCGATCTGGAATACAGCTCCTTTATTCCCGTCGGGGCGCAAGTGTGGAATCTGCGCAGCGCCTCATGGACGATTATACGGTTCTGACCAAGAAGCGGCATCAGATCGGTTATCGTCGCAAGACCCGCGAGCACCAGAAGCGGACCGCCGAGATTGGGACCGGAGTAGACGCCTCGTTCACGCGCCCTGGTGACGAGCGCGGCGGCCACCATAAAAGCCACTCCGGCCCCGCAAAGGTCGCTCAGCTCCGGCTGTGCGGCGACTTTGGGATTTACGAGCGCATTGCAGCGCGGAAGCTCCGCCCCCGGAAGATGATGATCGGTTACAACTACCGCAATCCCCTTTTCACGCAGCGCCGCCACCTCTTCGATAGAGTTAACCCCGTTGTCCACGGTCACAACCAGTTTGACGTCCGGGTGTTCGGCAAGCATGCGAGAAACGGATGATGCGCTCATGCCGTAACCTTCACTCAGACGATCGGGCAGGAAAGGCGAAACGTTTTTGCCGAGGGTTGCCAGAACCCTGGTCATGATCGCGCTCGCGCAGATGCCGTCGCAGTCGTAATCTCCGAAAACGACGATCTTACCGCTCTGCGCAAGCAGCAACTCCGCCGCCGCCGACACTCCGTCAAGCCCGTCCGGCGGCAGAAGCGAAGCTATCGACGGATTGAAATACCGCTCAAGCGACTCCGAACCGGCAATTCCGCGCTTGGCTAAAAGCTCGCGCAGGACTGTCGGCAAAGCGGAACTCGCCTGTGCGCTCAGAGTTTTACTTCCCGGCACCAGCCGTGCTTGTCTTCAAGAACTCCGTACTGTATGCCCTGTACGGTGTCATACAGTTTCTGGAGATGGGGTCCGACGGTGTTTTCATCGGAAATGCGAATGACGTCATCGCCGCGCGTTATTTCCCAAACCGGCGTAACGACGACCGCGGTGCCGCAGGCCGCCACTTCGGAAAATTCGCGTATTTCCTCATACGGAACAGGACGGCACTCCACCTTCCATCCGAGATCGGCCGCGCACTCGCGCAGCGTCTTGTTGGTGACCGAAGGCAGAATGGACGTGCTGTCCGGCGTTACATAAGTTCCGTCGCTCTTGATGCCGAGGAAGTTGGACGTCGAGAATTCTTCCACGAAACTGTGCGTTTTGGCATCGAGATAAAGCTCGACCGGCCAGCCGTCATGCTTGGCCTTCTCATGGGCGAAAAGCGATGCGGCGTAGTTTCCGCCGACCTTGACGTCTCCCATGCCCTGCGGCGCCGCGCGGTCCCAAGAGTCGAGAATGACGGCGCGCACAGGCTTAAGTCCGCCCTTGTAGTAGGCACCGACGGGCATCACCATCACCATAAAAGTGTACTCATGGGCCGGCGCGACTCCGATCTGCGGTCCCGTGCCGATGAGAAGCGGACGCAGATAGAGCGAACCGCCGGTACCGTAGGGAGGAACATATTCCTCGTTCGCCGCGACAACCTTTTCGCACGCTTCGATGAACATCTCCACGGGCACCGGAGGCATGACGCAGCGCGTTGCGGTACGGAACATCCGTTGTGCGTTTTCTTCCGGACGGAAAATGACGATCCTGCCGTTTTCCTGGCGAAACGCCTTCATTCCCTCGAAGCACTCCTGTCCGTAGTGAAGACAGCTCGCGCCGATGTGCATGGTAATGTAGGGATCTTTGACAAATTCGGCCTGCCCCCAGGCTCCGTCCTTCCAGACATAACGGATGTGGCAGTTCACATCAGAAAAACCGAACCCCAATTTTGCCCAATCGATATCTGTTCTCGGCATTTTCACATTCCTTTCAAAATCACCGTTGCCATAAACTGGCGGAGAGGGGGGGATTCGAACCCCCGGTGGACTTGCGCCCACACAACCTTTCCAAGGTTGCACCATCGACCACTCGGACACCTCTCCATTAGGTTTTGTTCTTTAATGCATCAGTATGGTTGTAACAGCAGAAGACAGAAAAAATTGCAGTGTACATCTTTCTGACGACGAGATGGCAGTGGAG
>JAEIGA010003556.1_pt1 | contig 24352 bp, 15 predicted proteins | sample 9270691 | NCBI WGS metagenome assembly JAEIGA01 (sample SAMN17057246, study PRJNA624740) | gut metagenome | biome: biome; isolation source: fecal sample | host: Bos grunniens | place: China: Xizang | collected 2019 | reverse complement strand
GTTGTCGGGCGACCAAATAGGCTTGTTCAGGCCTGCTGCATAGTTGAACATTTGCCAGTCGTCAAACACAGAACCTGCAACCGCAAATAATTGATTTTCTATGGCAGCGTTATTATTGTATTCAAATTCTGTGCCATCGGCTTTTAGTTGTACGCTCTTTCCGCGTAGTGTAATCTTATACAACTTGCTTCCTTGCGCCAATCTGTTTTCGCTTGTTACAGTTGCTGGCTCAAAAGGCAGAATGCTTTCGTATTCATAGGTAACAATCTTGTTCTCTGTAATAACTTCTGCTGCCGGAACAGGAGTTGTGTCTTTGAGGCGTAAACCGGTTTTTATGGTAAAATTATTGACGAATGTATATTCTTCGTTTTTCTTTACATTGAGTTTCTCGGTTTGGATGTTATTGCCTTCGTAGACGTTGTTGTATGTGATAGAACACAATTCAGGCTCAGCAACTCCTGTTGCAGTCCATTGCGATGCTGCACCGTTTGGAAGTGCTTCCCAACGTACAATTTCATGTCCTGACCAATTCGATTCGTGTATGAATGAATAGTTGCCGCCGTCTGCACCGATGGATACTGTACCGTTTTCTTGTGCTTTTATAAAGAATAATCCGGCATCTTTTGACTGTGATGTCGTTCGTAAAGTTGTATTTCCTGCCAAAACCTTTTCGCTTGTTGTCTTTGAATATACATCGTATGCAATGTTCTTCAAACGGAAATATTTTCCATCAACATATTCCAATTTCCAGATGTTCTTAAGCTCGTTGGCGTCGGTAGCAACAACGTCCATTGTTCCGTCAAGGTTCAAACCTTTTACACCCAAATAGCGACCATTGGTGGTGTTACGGCCTTTGCTGTTGAATGTAAAACACTTGTTGTTGAGAGTGCTGTAGAAATAGATGAAATGAGTTGTCTCCAACAACTTGAATTCTTCTGCATTTGTTACTGTTGCTTCTTCTATAGCTGTAACACTTTCGTTAATATCGCTATCAGTGAACATACCGGCGTTTCTGAAACTCTCGAACTCAGTCTTGATAGCGGTCTTAACCTTTTCTACGTTGGTAAGTGTTCCGGAAATTGTACCGTTGGTTTGTCTAAGGTCGTTACCGCTTGTGTTGTGTTCTACAAAGTAGCGTACTGTATATGTGCCGGCTGTAACAATAAATGTATAAGTGTTGTTAACGTGGCTGCCACCTGCTTGTCCGTTGTGGTAGTCGCTTGCTACAACCTCGCTTTCTGCGTTAAGCAAATCTACTCCCAAAATATTTAAACGGTGCTCACCGCTTGAATATGTAAACGTAAAATTCAAACGTCCCAATTCGCTGATGGTAACATTTGCTGTAGTTGCCATATGCACTTCGTTTCCGCTTGATGGGGTAATACCGGTTGGATAATCGGCGATAACATCTGTGCCCCAAAACGTATAGGATGGATTTTCTACGTCTATTCCGGTAGATGTCCATTCTTGTGTTAAGTTCTGGTCGACAGAAATGGTGATAGATTCCTGCGCCATTGCTGTGGTAACCATGGCTACTAACAACGAAAGGATTAGTGTAAGTTTTTTCATAAAATATGGTTCTTTTATTTAAATTCCGGTTTGTATTTAACAGTTTTAAAGCCTGATTTGTTTATTTTATACAAAAATCGAGCAAAAATAATAATTTTTTTGTTTGTTTTCAATATTTTATGCAAAAAACACATTATTAATATAAAAAAACGATTAACGAGAAACGAGGAACGATTAACGAATTTGCTTGCAAATCGACAGCACGAGCAGCAGTTAGTCGCAGGAAGCACGGTGTCAGTCGTGCCCTGCGGGATGCGAACAGCGAGTGTTGTCAATAACGATTAACGTTTAACGATTAACGAGAATGTAGGGGCGGGGTTGGCCCGCCCAATGATTCTTGCGAACAATGGTAATCTTAAAAACAAAACCGGCATGGTGTTGAGCAACTTGTGCCGGGTGTTTTTCGTCCTTTTTGAGCGACAAAAAGGACATGGAGAAAGACTTGAAAAAGAATATAAATCTAAAGCGTTAAGGTTAAGAACTGCGGTGGAATACAAGGGCAGGCCGACCCTGCCCCTACGGTAACCCCCTCCGCGACATCGTTACTCTCGTCGCTCGTCGCCCCTAAAACAGGGGGACAATAGCAACGCAGATACATCGGTTTATCCCTACGATTCTCGCACACTAAGGTAATTCCCAAAATAAACCGGCATGGTGTTGAGCAACAGCGAGTGTCAGTTCCAATGGAAGAATAAGAACAAAAGTGCTTGAGCGTGTGCGCCATAAGATGCCGGTAGTGCGTGAAGCGAGTTCTTTTGTTCCCGAGATTGGAACGACAGACACAAGCGACAAACAACGTTCGACCGAGTGCTCACTTTAAGTGGCACGAGCAAAGAACAGGAGCGACTTGCTCAACTTGTGCCGGAGGTTTTTGCTACTTTTTGACTACAAAAAGTTGAGAGAGAAAGACTTGCAAAAGAATACAAATCCAAAGGTTAAGGTTAAGAACTGCGGTGGAATACAAGGGCAGGCCGACCCTGCCCCTACATTCCCTAAACTCTACACTTTAAACTAATTACTATCAGGGCTGGCCGAGCCTGCCCCTACACGCTTTAAACCAATCTCTTGTAAAAGAAGTTTACCAGAACTTGTTATGTTCTGCACTATATTCGAAGCCTGCAGCACGGAGCTTCTCTTCCAGTTCGTTGCGGTCAACGTCAAGGTCGGCACATAGCTCATCGAGTGACTCGTAGCGGTCGCGCAAGTACATGTTCACTGTGCTGAACAGCATCATTGGGTCGTTTGGTAGGCTCATGGTAGTTATTCGTTAGTTCTTACAAAAATATTCATATCCTCGTTGTAAATCTCGCTGTTTATGCCCAGGTAGTTCATTACGCTGTGGAATACGTAGTATTGCTCTACCGTGTCAAAGTTTTTCATGCATGTATTGCTGTCGTTCTGCCACACGATGAATGGTATTTCGAATTGCTCTTTGGGTGCAACATTCTTTGGCATTCCGTGCATGAAAAGATTGTCTTCACCGAGTGATTCGCCGTGGTCCGATACGAACATCATGCAACAGCGGCGGTCGGTAATCTCTTTCAATATCTCTATTACCGAATGTACGAGATAGTCGGTGTAAAGTATTGTGTTGTCGTATGCGTTCAACAGTTCTTGTTTGTCGGCGGTGGATATCTCTACGGTCTGGCATACAGGTTTGAATACCTCGAACTCGGCGGGGTACTTCTGGTTGTATGTGGGGCCGTGGCTTGTGCTGCAATGGAGTATTATCAGCTGTTTGTTGTTGCTGCTTGACTCAATCTCTTCTTTTAGGCCGGCGAGCAAAAGTCCGTCGTATCGCGCGTCGGCATCGGGGTAGCGTTCGGCAAGTCCCTTGTGGTTTATATACTTTTCGATGTGTAACGGAGGTTGTCCCCAATTATATGAACGCCAAATGACATCTACGCCATTGCGGTATAGGTAGTTCGGTAGAATCTCGTACAGTTTTCCGGTCTCTTTATGGTCGAGAATTGCTTTTACTGCAGCTGTGGTATATGTGGCTGCCGAGTTGGCTGTATATGTCTTTACGCTGTCGCCTGCAAGCAGTGGGTTGGTATTGCGCTCATAGCCGTAGAGCGAGAAATTCTGTCGTCGTGCGCTCTCGCCAATGATAAGTACGCATACGTCCTTGCTGTCGTTGGTGATGGTGGCGTCGGGGAGTGGTATCTCCTTTTGGTTGCGCTTCTTTACCTTGTTGTAGTATCGTATGGAGTTTACGGTGTAGGACCATGGCATTAGAAGGCTGCCAAGCTGTGTTGAGTTGTTGTCAATCCACAAGGTGTTGCGCATGTTCGCTAACACAACGAGGAGTATTACAAGGAGCGATGTGCCTATGTTTTTTAAAAAACGTTTGAATGTACCGTAATTGGTTTTTCTTGCGAACAAGTATATACACGGTGGAACGCCAAGAAACAGTATGTATAGCACTGCCGACCAGGAGAAGAATCCTGACGCTTCGGAATAGCGGGTGTTGAAGACGTTGCCCATCATGGAGTCGGTGACGAGTGCTTCGTATGTGTTTATGAAGTAAAGGGTTATGGCGTCGGCGATAAATGTGAAGGCAATGATGATTTTTCCGACGATGCGTCCTGTCCATAACAGCAGGTAGTAGAAGAAGTAGTTTGCGGCAATCATCAGCACCACTACGCTTGTAAAAATGAGTATTCCGTTCCAGCCCTCTTCTATGTTGTCGATGACTGCTTTGAAGGCAGGGAAGTGAAAGGCAAGAGTCGTGAACAAACTAAGCACAAGGCTTGTGGCTTTTATGCCTTGTAATCTCTTTAGAAAAGTTGAATTCATATTTTGTAAATGTTGAAAATTGTTTTCATCGTTTCTCATTAATCGTTATTGACAACACTCGCTGTTCTCGGGCGGGCTGACCCCGCCCCTACAGTTGCCTGCGACTAACTGCTGCTCGTGCTGTCGATTTGCAAGCAAATTCGTTAATCATTAATCGTTATTGACAACACTCGCTGTTCGCATCCCGCAGGGCACGACTAACACCGTGCTTCCTGCGACTAACTGCTGCTCGTGCTGTCGATTTGCAAGCAAATTCGTTAATCGTTTCTCGTTACACTCTAAACTCTACACTCTAAACTTTACAACTTTTACCAATAAAAAGACAAGTAACGCTGTCAATGTCAGTAGTGCGGTGTTGAAAAGTATTGTCAGTGTTATGTTTATATGGTGTGTGGGGAGTTTCTTCGGGCTGTCCGAGATTTTTTCATCGTAGCGTGCAAAGGGGTTGCTGTGTATTACTTCGCCGCTTGGCAGGTATGCCGTGAAACGTGCGTAATGGTCGTCGGTCTGCATCGTGTATTCGGCAAACGCTGTATCTCTGCTCAATAGCAATGTCGTGTGTCCTTGTCCGAAAACCTTTATACTGTCGGCTGTGGTAGAGAGTGCTATGTATATAGTGCTGTCCTTCAGTCCTATCTCTGTAATATATGGCAGATTATGGTTCCTTTTTGTTTTCTCTTCCCAGTCGCCGTTGCCGTAGTCGGGTATCCGCATGGAGTAATAGCAACCACTGAACAGACATTCTTTAATGTCGTTGTATGTTGCCGATGGGGTATATAGGAAATTGCATCTGCGAGCTATCTTTGTGGTTCTGTCGGGGTAGTGCAGGTCGTCGTTGGCAAGCCCGAAACTATAATGTCCGGCACTCAATGCCCAATCCCAAAACTCGTTTTCGGTGCTTTTGCCACAGTCGAGTTCCATGATGTCGTATCCGCCGAGCTTCTCCATGTGGCTTTTTGATGTGCCTGTGGTGCGTAACGGATGGTTGTATTGTATGATGTCGCTCTCCTTGCCAAGCATGTCGAATTGGAATTGCTTTTGCGAGGCTAATGCCGGTAACAGATGGTCGAAACGGTTTACCTCTTTACTGCCAAAAACAAGTTTGTGGAATTTGAAAAGGTTGTATCCGTGTTCATATACATTTACTTGCAACGCGCTGTCGAAAGGGTGTGTGGTTAGTTCGTTGTGGTTAGAGAATGTTACAATGTCATATCCTAATTTTTCGAGACGTTGGTAAACCTCGGCAGGCCAATAGTCACATTCGTTGAGAATGCCTTTTACGCGGGTGTGTACATGAAAGTTGGCTTTCTTCCATATACCGCTATTTGCTTTGGCTGTTTGGCTTGCCTCTTTGTCAATGTTTTTGTACGGGTTGAATATGTCGGGACCTGTGAATGGAGTTGGCTTTTCAAAGTCGTATATCGGGCTTATACTTGTGGCTGTTATGGTAATCAAAGCGATGATAGTTATTGTTGCGATGCTCTTTACCAATGTGCCGAATATCTTTTTGAGTACTCTCATTTTGTTGATTATTTTTGGCAATAATATAGCATTGACCCGTAGCCCATTTTCTTCGCGAACTTGTCATCCTGAACGTATGTGAAGGATCTTATAACAACGCTGTGAATAGATACTTCGCTGCGCTCAGTATGACAATTGAACGTTGGGTCAACATCTATATTATTGCTTTATTTTTTGTGTATTTTGTCTCTCTTTGGCGACTTGAATCTGTTCAGCGTTGCCGTTTTGCAAAAATAACTTTTTTTTGTCAAAGGTCAAAGTGGGAATTCTATAAAAAAGAGCTTTTGCGCTGATGAAAGCAGGCAGGGATTTTGAACTGAAAAGGTTTTGTGCTTGTGCTGTTGGGCAAGATTTTTAGTTGTAACTATTTGTTGCGTAATTCGTTGACTTGCTTTTGGTCAAATGTTAAATTTTTGTAGTTTTTTCATTTTTTTTTTTTTTTTTTGCAAAATAGTGGTATTTTTGCAAGGCAATGTGCGCGTGTTATTATTCAATTATATAACAGCGCTTTTTTTACGGATTTATAAATAGAGACTTTCTACGTGCGTTCATATATGCGTTTTATTATGTTGGTTCTGTTGTTTGGAATGGTTGTTCCAACATTTTCTGCAACAGAAAAGGATAGCTTGAATGTTCCGTTCAAGGACAGGATTGCTATACATACCAACTCTGTAGGCTGGCTCTTGATGACTCCGAACCTCGGTATTGAGTATGGCTTTATACAGAACGACTTGAAAAAGGTCTCGGCTTTGGTGCATGGACGGTATAATCCGGCTTCTTTGAAAACATATAATCCGAACTATGTGTATAACATTGGCGGAGCAAGGGCTGAGGTGCGTTGGTATTATAGAACTCGTTATATCTCTCAGGGTGAGGCGAGTCTCGATTCTCTTGAATGTGCAAAGTTCGGTCGTTTCAGGAATTTCTGGAACAAGCTTACTACGCGCCCATATTCGTTGTTGGCGAGAGAGAATCCGCGCAAACATAGGGCATATTATATCGGTCCCTATCTCGCTTTTGATAAATATACAATCAAACTTGCGAAAACGGGCTATCAGGGCTACTCTTTCGGCTTTGGAGCTACAATGGGTTACAGTATTCCCCTGTATCACTATAAGAATGGCTCGGCAATAGACTTTGAATTGGGCTTCAGTGCGGGTCTCGCGATGTCTATGAACGATATGTTCAATTATAATGCCGATGTGGATTGCTATGAGTATGCGGGCTCAAAACCTCTTCATTTTGTCCCTTTTCCTGTGGTGACGGATGCCCGGGTGGCTTTTGTGTATCGTTTGAACTCTATCAGGGAGCAACTTCAGGGTATTGATCAGGAGAAAATTGATGGTTTTGCGGCTGTTTACGAGTTGCGTAAGAGCTATGACGAGAAGATAGCGCATTTTATGCTTCCACACCATTACGAAGAGGTGGTGGAAAACAATGATACTATAAAAAAGAAAATTGTGCACGAAGACTACTTGTCGTCCGATTCTATTAAGGCGTGGAATGCGGTAATAGAGGAAAAGAATGAGAGAATACGTGCGATAAATCAGTTGGCATTGCAGTCGTCCGAGGTTGATTCTACAATGTTGCTCGAGGAGTTACGATTGCTTTATAACTATATTGAGATTCCTGAAAAGATGTTTGCACAGTATGACAGGAAGATTCCTAACAAGGATGTTGCATCTATAAGGGAACTGAATGACGAGTATTTGAATGGTTTGCTTGACAAATATTCAATTGTCGATAGGGATGATGTGAAGAAAGAGACAAATCTTGGACAGGTTGAGGACCAGTTGATGAACTCATACAGTACGTTGCGTCTCAGGCTGTTGGAAAAGAATGACTCTGTTTCGGAAATAAGACTTATAGACCTTATGGTGCTTGCGGTGTCCAATGTGAATGGCCGTATAAGTACTTTTAATAGCAAATACAATATATCCGTCTCGGACAAGACTATAGAATATGATGCTATACCTGCCCAGATGGAGGTTATAACCGGTGAAGCGGGTAGGGGTTATGGTCTTGATTTTGTATCAGGAGTAGATACTCTTGCGCTTGCAGCTCCGCAGAGCTACTCGTTCAAGGCTTTGAACGACAAGATTGAGGCACAAAATGTGTATAAGCAGGTTGTTCTCGAAAATATGTTGGGATATTCGCTTACCTCAAAAGGAACGGCAACCAAAGTAAAGACGGGTAAAAAGAAAGAAAAGAATAAGGATAAGAGCAAAAAGGAGAAGGTAAAGAAGACCAAGCAAGGTAAAAAAGGGAAATCGTCATCGGCTGATGAGCCTGTCGATAATGTCAAGGAAGAGAACTCCGGTGATGCGGTTTCGGAAACATCGCTAAACGAAGAACTGAAGACCGAAGCACCGCAGAATACTGCCGATGTTTTGGAACAGGATCTGCCTGATGGTGAAAAAGAAGTTACCGATTGATTTTGGTGTCATAAAAACAGGAATTTGACAGGAATGTATAAAGGATTTAAATATATGGTATTGTCTGCCGTGTTGTGCATATTCTCATGTACGACAGAGGTTGATATCTGTATGGAGGATTCACATCTGCATTTGGCAGAGGTGGAACTTGCATACGACCTTACCAATGTACCTGAATCTTACGTACCCGACTCGATGATTGTAGTTGCATACAGGGTGCTACGTTCATGGAAGTGCTCGTATATGGCCCCATGTACCGAAGATATTTCTTTGGGAAGATATATTTATAATAAACCGTATCAGGATGCTGCCGGAACTGAGAGCAAGCTCGCTGCAACCCGTAATACAGCCTCTTCTGTTGGCGGCGTAGAGACGGGAGAGCGTTTCTTTGTGAAGAGGGGTGATTATCGCTTCATAACATTCAACAATACGCTTACCGATATAACATTTGATGTTATGTTTGAACGTAATGGTAAGACTAATTGGTTCGCGCAGGACGGCGTTATTGACAGCGTAATCTCAAACAAAGCTATTGAACTGTATTATAAGGGATACCATAGAAAAGATGAGGTGATGAGCAAGTATGGAAAATCATGGCTCGATTTCAATCCTTATACCGACTATATTGCAAGAAGCAATTCTCCTATATATTTCCAATTTTCTGATATGTATAATCTGGAGGATGGCAAGAAGAATCACGTTACACTCGCTTGTGACAAAAAGACACAGGACTTTGAAATACGTTTCTCTATAAATCGTGACTCGGTTATTGTGGAAAAGATTATTGCGGAGGTGTCTGGTATTCCATGCGGTATGAACCTTATTACCGGAAAACTTGATTTTAGAAAGACATACAAGACCTTCTTTGACGTGCATGATACTAGTGGAACTGCTGATCTATGGGAGGCTAATTCAACATATTCCGGTGAAATATCTGTTATGGGTCTTGTGTCAAGCAACAGCAAGGAACTCGATACGGGCCCCGGTATGTTGCAGTTGGCTATATACACTTATACCGAAAATAACGGAAGAAGGAAATCCAAAGTTTTCCATGTAGGTATAAACATGTATAACACCATGCGTAAGTATGGTTATGTACTTGCCGGAAGTGATGAGAAAATTGTACTTGAGATAGAACGTGAATTGAATCTTAAAAAAGATGAAATAATTGAGAGTGAAGAGACCGATACAACTATTGACTATTGGATTATTCGCGAAGATATACATGTCGATATATAATTGTTTATGAAAAATACAGTCAGAATATTAACTATTGCTTTATTCTCTTTTACATGCGGCGCATTTGTGTGCAGTTGTAATGAGAGTTATATCAGTCCCGATTATGTCGTGCCGTCCGATACTATTCCGTACGACCCGGTGAGGGAAACCGTGCCTGTCGTGATGTCGATGACAGACCCCGCATACGTTACATTGAGTCGCGGTATAGGCCCTATCGCAGCCGACAGACCTACAGTTAAAGAGAATGCTGTATTCTACGTATATTCGTTCCTTACGAACAACTATGCTTACGGAGGAGATATCGATTATAGAAAAACGTTTGTATTGGAACAGGAGTTACCCGAGGGAGAGCCTATGAAATGCCTTATCGATGACCCTGCAACGGGTAAGGGTGCTGAAACAAAGTTGATGGAAAATGATGTACTTGACTTTGTGAACATTAATATACCTTATTATTATAGCCAGAGAAATCAGGAGTATAAGTATAACTTCTTTGCATATCACATCGATGATGCCGAAGTTAAAGAGGGTATTGTGCGTGAAAAGGATAATATTCACATGGATATAAAAATCGACGGAACACAGGATATTATAACTGCGGCTGCGGGAATTAAGGACAAACAGTTGGCAGAGATTGATGCCAACAACGAAAAGTGGTTCTTGTCGAATGTCCTTAACCGTGAGTTGGTGTTCAGTACGCTTACAGGTCACCGTTTTATCATACCGGTCTTTGAAGCGAAACACCAGATGTCGCGTTTTGTCTTCAACCTTATTGGTGAAGATGCCTTGAGTGAGAATATATATATACAGGATATATATGTCATGGCGCATAGGGATTGGAATCTGACTGTTGCTTCTGATGATATATCAAAGTTGGGAATGACAATGATTGGTGACCGTGAAAAACTCGAGAAAATCCATTTGTGCGATGAGGTTGGCGAGATTGATGGCGGCAAAACCAATCTTGAGCAATATACATACAGTGTAACACAGAATGAGCTGTTGGCCAATTTGGGATTGGGATTGTTGTTGCCACCGCGTAACAACTACGACCTTTATATAAAATGTGCCCAACTCCGTGATGGTAAAGAATATAGATATATTGCACATTATGCCCTTACCAACAGAACTGTTGCCGAAGATGGTACAATAGTGAACAATCCTTTTGAGGCCGGACGTCAGTATAATGTCACAATGCACGTATATGGATTCCAACAGATTCAGTTGAGTATGGATGGTCTTGATTGGGGTACACCTATTGATATATATATAGACGAGGATGATATATTGGATTATATAGAATGAAAAAAATAATGATTTAATTAACCTATTTATTAACTTAAATTTTTTACAAAATGAAAAAGTTTTTTTACGTTGCAGCTGCATTTTTGGCTGCAGGTTTCGTAAGTTGTTCAGAGAACAACGGCGATGATTTAACAGCGACAGCTCCTGGTTCAGATCTTGCTCCTATCCGTTTCGACATTGGTGCAGGTCGTGTTAACATCGAGCAGAAGGCTGCTGCTACTCGTGGTAAAGGCGCTGTAGGTGATGTTGATGGTACTAATAACGTATGGAATGGCGAGGAATTGAAGGTTTACATGTTCGACAAGGGTACTCTTGATTTGGCTTTGGACAAAACATTTGACAACTCACCTTTGTTTGACAATGCTTCTATTATCGCAACAGCGGGTGCAAATGTAGTTGAGGCTGCTACACAGAAGTACTATCCTATGCAGGGTAATTTCGATTTCTTTGCTTATCATGCAGATGATGCAGCAACAGGTGTTGACGTTGTTGAAGGAACTGATGTATTCACACTTCCTGTAACAATCGACGGTTCACAGGACTTGATGGTTGCAAAGGCTGAACTTACAGCAGACCAGGCAGCTCTTCTTCCTGCAGCAAAGGCTGATGACTACTACAGCGCATTCTCAGCACGTAAGGGCGTTAATCCTCACTTTAAATTCCAGCACCTCCTTACTCGTCTTACATTCGAGGTTAAGGCTGCTACAGCAACTGAAGAGGCTGTTGTAATCAAGGGTGTTGAGATTGAAAATGCAAATACAACTGCAGAAATGGTTGTTGCATATACAACAGCTCCAACAGAGCTTCTTGCTAATCCTGCAAATCCTGCTACTGTATACTTGAAAGATGCAAATGGCGCTGCTTTTGCTGAGACAAATCCTTCTGCAGCAGATTTCAATCGCATTGGTGAGTCTTTGATGCTTATGCCACAGGCTGAGTATGATATGATTATCAGAATGACTCAGACTGTTAACGGTGTTGAGCGTACTGTTGATTATCCTTATACATTGAAGTCAGAGCAGCTTGGTCTTACTGCGTTTGAGGCTGGTAAGCAGTACAATGTTAAGTTTACTGTTTATGGTCTATCAGAAATCAAACTTGAGTTTGAGTTGACTGCTTGGGAAGACGGTGGTGACCTCGAGGTTGATGACAACGAAATCTAACAACAGCTAAAATAAAATTTGCTAACTTAAAAAATTCCAAAAATGAAAGAAAGAATATTATTGTTGATATTCGCCGTCTCTTCTATTTTGGTGGGATGTACCAATGACGGGTCTGATAACGGGCCTGTCTTGGAGACTCCTTCAGATGTTCCTGTCCTTTTGAGTGCAGAAGGTCTGCTTGATATCGATGTTACAGAAGGTCAGAAATCTTCTGCCACAAGAGCAAGTGTCGATGACAAGTCGGACCTTGAACCCGTAGGTATATTTATGCTTGCCGGAAAAAAGACCGGTATCAACGGTTCAATGGGTACAGAAGGTGCACAGGATGTCGATTGGAGTGTCGAGGTTGATCCGGGCGCAAACTATGCTACAACTACCAATGGTATATATTGGAACAATATGAAGTGTACATTGGATGCTGCAACCGATTATCTTGTAAAGGACAACGCAGACTATCTTCTTTGGTACTATCCTATTACCAGCTGGTATGCATACGATTTCTACGGTTATCACCCTTATCAGGAGGATGGCTTCAATATGACTGAATATGCTGCCGGCAAGTACCGTATCACAGTTGATTTTGACATCGATGGTACAAAAGATATCCTTTGGGGACGTTCTGATATTATCGAGGGCAATAACTATGCCTATAGTGCAAAATATTTCAGAACTTCCGGCGAGGATGCTGCACACATGACTTTCTACCATAAGTTGGCACAGTTCCGCTTCTATCTTGTTCCAACAAAGGACCAAGAGGCCGAAGATGATGGCTTTGGCGGTATTGACGGACTTTATCTCAAGAAGGTTACAATGCACAGTGTTGCAACTAAAGTGCGGATGCTTTTGGCCGACAGCGACCCGGGCAATCAGGGTAATGTAGGTAATGTAGAAGCCATTTCTGCTAAAGACCAGCCTGTATCTCTAATGGACGAGAACGGAGTTGAGTTCGATAAGGTTCCTTTTGAGACTGTAGTTGCTGACGGTGTTGTAACCGGTAAGAAGGTACGAGTGGGCGATTGTATTATGCTATGTCCTTTCGACACTGAGTATAAGATGTCTATTGTTCTATGTGACGATGAAGGAATCGAGTATCATTCAGAAAAGAAAATGAGCATTACACTCAAGGATGGCTCGCCATTCCAGCCCGGTAAGATTTATAACATCAATATAAATGCTACCGGTGTCACAAACATAGCATTGAATGCTACAGTTGAAGATTGGGAAGAGGTTGATGACGACAATTTAAATTTTGATATCAATTAATGCGTAAGTGGATTTTAATATCTGCATCCTTACTTCCGATGTTGTTCATCGGTTGTACAGAACACTCTTTGGGCGGTGACTCACTGCCCAAAGAGGATGTTCTTATAAATTTCTCGGCCGGAGCCACGGTCGATTACAGTGTTGATGTTGTTCCTGAAGAGTGGCCGCTGCAAGCCGGAACAAAAACACGTGCAACGGTAACAGCAACGCAGAGCAAACTCGGAATTGTGGGTGTGGCTGCGACTGAGGATGATGTTTATGCTGACTGCCTGCGTGCCTTGACAGGCGAATCTTTCTGCTATAATATGTACAATGCAGAATATAAAGGCAAATTGGACGAAGAGGGGCTGTTGACGGGTGCTATAACTCCTGTCGATAAGAAACAGCGTTCTTTCCCTATAGAAGATAATAGTGCTGTGGCTGTATATGCCTATTTACCTTACAATAAGGATTTTGTTGTAGGTGATACAAGCTGTTATATAAGAGTTGACCTTGCAAGTGAATATATGCTTACAGACTATCTATATACCGGGAAGGTTTTTAGAGCAAAGAACGGTTATTCAGAGAATGACTGTATTGAGCTCGACTTTAAACATGCATTTGCTAAGGTGAAACTTAATTTCGAGTCGGATAAGTATGTGTATATCGATTCTTTTCAGATGGGTATAAGCAAGAGCGGAACCGGACTTTTCGATTTGAAAAATGGTAATTTTTATCCCGAGATTTCAGAGGATGACAATACATCTTACTCGTTTGATATAAACAAGGTAAGAAATGATTTGAATAGCGGTACAACAAGAACCTCGTATACCGAAATGTATATACCGCAAACTATTGCACTTAAGGATTTGAAAATTGTGTATCGCAATAGAGGAGGTTCCAAAACAGTTACAAGAACACTGACATTTGACAATGAGTTGACATTCAAGAGGGGAAAAGAGTATTCAATCTCTATAAATTTGAATGTGTCAAATGAAATATATGACTAAACGTGAACAAGAAAATTCTACTGATAGCAATATTACTAATCTCTGTATTCAAGATGAATGCACAGATGATGGTTCTGAAGAGTGATGTCTTGAGAGATGTTGCTACCATGCCTAATATACATGTCGATTTTGTTGTCGGCGAAAAACACTCATTGGGAGTTGGCGGTGCTTTCTGTTATAAGATGTGGGGAAAGGATATACAGATTGCTACATTTACTCCAAACTTCCGCTATTGGTTCAATGGTCGTCCGTTTATCAGACAATTTGTCGGAGTTAGAGCACAGATTGCACAGTATGACATTACTTGGGGAAAGAATGTGTATGATGGCGTCTCGTTTTCTGCCGGCATAATATTCGGCCATGTGTTCAAACTTTCCAAACGTTGGAATCTTGAGCTTGAAGGAGGACTGAATGCCAATTTATATACCCAAAAGGAATATTATACATACGATACATACGAGGACTATGGTGACAAGAATAATAGCAAGGGGGTAATGATGTGCCCACATGTGTCGGTTGCCTTCTCATATATTTTAAAATAGTATAACTGTGGAGATTATATAAACCACCTTGTAAGAAGATGGATTTTTTATTATGAATATACGTGTTGCTATAATAACTCTGTTCTTTGCGTTGCTTTTTGGCGCAACGAATGTGCATGCTCAGGGGTCTGTTACAGTTGAGGGTGAAATTCAATTGAGCCCTTATCCTTTTACAGAAGACGGTAGCTATTCATACAAGTATGAGGAGTATGTCGTGGTCTATGCGTTTGCCACAATGGACGATGCGAAGAACGCTGTCAAATCATTGATGGCAAGCCCTAACGATACTCCCGATTTCGTGCGTGCCGATGTCATTCCGGAAACAGAATTCGACTATGCGACATTCAAGATAACTGTTCCCGACGGCGGTGTTATAGTGGTGTGGACAAGTGACCCGACATTCGCTTACGAGAAAAACCTGAAAAACAACGAGTATAGACATATATATCCTCTTAACAGAATAAACGATAATCTTATTGTGAAGTTCGAGGGTGAGAAGAGTCTTGAAGAGGTTATTATCCAGTCTTCACTGACATACGGTTCGGCAGAACCTGTCATTTCCGGTGGCGACGAAGGTGTTGAGGGTATGGTGCGCTCTATATCCTATCGTTTCCCCTACAGGGTGTGTGATAATATGCGAATACTTGTACAACCAATTCTTTATGACCGCGCTGATATATCGGACGTTGAGTCAGATACGATATACTCGTTCGGAAGGGCTGTATATGTTGATATGGATGAGTATGGCGAGACACAGTTGCGTCGCATGAATTTTGATCTCGAGAATGATTCGATAAACTATTATATCGCTCTGCAAGGCGATAGCCTCTTTTATGAGGAGATGGAAAAAGATTCATTGAGAAGAAAGCCTTATGTAAGCGTAAACGAAACAAACGATACAATCAATATATATCTTGAAGACCGTTTCCAGGGCTTCGATCCAGATACCTCACACCCATATCCGTATGGGTTCCATGTGAGCATCAATGATTATAATTCTGAAATATATTCCGAGAGTATCCATAATGATGGTGAGCGACGCAATCCGTTGCGTTTCCTCGATTATGCGTTTACTGAGTTTATGCCCGACAAGAAAATGTTTGAGGTTCCTTTACGAAATGAGAATATTCAGACTCCGGGAGAACTTCGCTTGAATTTTGCTATCGGCTCATCGGTTATATCACCCAACGATTCGGCAAGCAATGCCTCTTTGAAGGCTTTACGAGATACCTTGTACAATGTTCTGGAATACTCTAAAAAAGATCCTGATACAAAACTTAACTATGTCAATATTTATGGTGTAGCTTCACCGGATGGAAGGCTTGCCACAAATAAGGCTCTTGCTCAGAAACGTGCCGCATACGCGGTGTCGAGAGTTAAAGATGCAGCCGGTGGTCGTCCGGTGGAAATTGGTGAGACAAAAGTTGCCGGATGGGATGTGCTTGCCGACAGTTTGATGAAAGGCGGTTACGAAGAGGAGGCTAATGCCATCTATGAGATTGTCAAGCGTTATCCTGTGAAAAATGATAACGATGCTGTGAGTTTTGCAAGCCAGGAGAGGGAGATAAAGAAACTTCCGTCTTATAATGAATTGATAAAGAAGGAATATCTTCCAAAACTAAGAGCTGTAAAGTATTCTTATGCAGTAACAAAGGTGGGTAAGCAACCTGTCGATACTATTGTGGCTCGATATAGAAGAAATCCCGACAAAGATTATCCGCTTGGAGTATATTGGATTCTTATAGATAACCTCAAGGATGATGAACGCGAGGAGGTTGCAAAACGTTCTTTGTATCCTTTTGACGATGATTACCGTTGGCCGTTTGCTGCATCGGTTCTTGCTGCTTCGTATATTAAAAGAGATACTATAGACTTTGAACTGCTCAAACCACACCTCGACCTTACGATATATAAGTCTTCTGTAGGTAAGGACTCTTTGGTTTATCGTCGATTCAAACAGGATTTTGAGACCGGATTCTATACGGAATATATAAATTATCCCGAGGTCGCAGCCAATCAACTTATAATGATTCTAAGAAGCAAAAAATCTGAATACAGCAAGGATATTCCAGCTCTTGAGGGTATCATTGCTGAGGCCGCTAAAACAAACCTACAATATAAGAATCTGCGTGCATTCTCCAGATGTCTGCGTGGAAAATACAAGAGTGAAAGTGAAGACGACAAAGAGACAAGAGAGTTGGTGATGGCCTCTTCGCCTTTGAACTATGTGGTGTTGGCATTGGCTATGGATAATCCTAATTCTATTGCCGATGACGAGGAGTGGCTTGTAAAGGCAAACGAAGGATTGTCTAAGCTTCCGCGTGGTACCAAACGTAATTATCTGACTGCTGTTGTTAAAGTGCGTCAGGCATACAATGCTTATGTCTGCGGTAAGATTATGATGAAGAACAATCTGCTGAAAGAGGTTGAAACGTTGCTCGTAAAGTGTTTCAGCGATGATTTGGACTACTTCTCGATTGCATGTAACGACGCAGACTTGCTTTTGCAGGATGGTACAGAGGATAAGGTTTTTGTGAAGGCTACCGAAAGTTGGCATAAAAGCATGATTGCCGGCATTTCTGCAGAGGAAAATCATCCATATACTTTCTTTAATAGGGCTATGACTGAGGCATTGAAAGATGTACGGGATGAGGAGGTGATAAGGACAAACCTTTACAAATGTTTCTCTTTGGATAACAGATATATTACCGTATTTAATATATACCTGAGGGATTGCAAGGATTTGAAAGGAAATAAAGAACTGCTTGCCTTATTGAGAAGTATAAGGAATGAATATTTGGAAAAGAACTGAGAATAGGATGGTGAAACGTTGTTTGGTATATATTTTCTTCCTCTTTTCGCTTGTGCTACCACAGGCGGTATCTGCTGTGTCCGCTGGCGAACCTGAATTTGTTGGTGATACGATTAATATTGCCGATAGCGTCAAGGTTACCGAAAATCCGGATAAGAATGAGAAATATGAAGCTGAAAACAAAGGATTCGATGCAAGAGGATTTATTTTCCAGAAACGTTACCGCATTCCGGTAAAAACAAAATTTGATAATTCGAACTTCTTTTCACACTTTTATATTGGAGTAGGTGGCGGTGTGGAACATATAAATCGCCGTGGTAAATATAATTATAATACCGGTTCTACTTACAGTATCTTTGTAGGTAAGGATGTCGCAAAAGATCACTCGCTAAGTGTGGCCGTGCGCTTTGGCAATAACACTGTAAAAGATGATGATGTTGAATTGGACAAGCTGGGAGTGCAGTTGAATTATCATTTTCATCTGACACGTTATTTCTTGGGGTATAATCCGAATCGTATCATAGATGTTTCAACAACGCTCGGTGTGGGATATCAAAAAGCTGAAATAATTAGAAATAGTGCAGAATCGGTCTATGGAATGTTGGGCCTGAGAAATACTGTAAGGCTCAGTAACAGAGCTCATCTTGCTCTTGAACCATATATGCTTATCGGTTCGGTTGGATATAATGGTATGCTTAATAGTGAGGCAACCTCTGCATATAATACTTCTTATGGTGTTAGCTTGTCGTTGATTTATACTTTGAAAAATGAACTGATGGGTATTGCTCTCGACGAGAAACCAATGTTTGACAGGCATTATATGTTCTTTGAGGGTGGTACGCAATCGATTGTTTCTGATATAAAATTGTCGGAGAACTTCGGACGATACCTTGCGCTTGGCTATGGATATTGGTTTGCTCGACATTTGGCTTTGCAATTCTCGGGTGGATATTCTGCCGGCAATTGGGATAAATATACTACATTGCCGAATCTGGCACTCGGTAATCCAATGTATGAATATATGTCGAAGGTGCAATATTTCTTTGCACGTGCCGAGGTCGTTGGAAATTTGCTCACTCTTCCTCTTAAGGCGAAAGACGAGAACAAAGGATTCTGTCTTGCCGCTTCTGCGGGATATGAATATGGATTCCAATGGAAATATACCGAAACGTCAAGGCAGACATCGTGCTACTATGGTGGATTGACAGCTGCAATGCAGGTGAAATGGTTGCTTCCTTATGGTAAGGCTCTCTATTTGTCTCCACGAGTGACATTTGTGAATTTTGGTGTGCCTTATAAGATTCCATACGAATATATCGAGAAGAAATATACCGATAAACGATTTACTCTTGCTCTTGGATTGGAGTTTGGACTAAAACGTCGTCCTTATGTAAAAAGAGAGGGTGATGAGGATAAGTTCAAGTTTAAGGAGAACGGTAAACTGAAATTCCGTCAGGAACTGAATCTGTATGCTTCGCTCGGTAGTAACTATATTATGGAACGTGGCAGATATAAAGGTGGTAAGTCATTTAACGGTAATGGCGCATTTGCTATTGAATATCAGCCGATAAAGTATTTGGGAATTCGTCTGAAAGCCGATTATACAAGCCATAATTTCAGTGATTTATGGAATTATACAGAGAAACTGGATGGCAAACAGTATAATTATAAGGGATTGTGGCATTTGAAGTATAAGGTAATAAACGGAATATTTGATATGAAGTTTGACATTTCGAATATGATACATGGTTATGACCCATACCGAAAATGGAATGTTGCTGTTTATGCCGGTACTCTCTTGTCAAAGCATCTTCCTTTTGAGACAGAGATTGACAAAGGGGAGCTTACATTGCCCGGTAGCGTTGTAAATGTTGGCAGGTCGTATCCAAAGGATATACTGTGGGGTATTCATGCTGCATTCAATTGCAGATACTCTATAACACGTCATTGGGGTGTGTTTGGTGAGTTGGGCGTGAAAATACATGAGAACAAGTACTTGTGGGCACCTATGATTGATTATAACCCGTTGCGTGTTCTTGATTTTGAATTGGGTGTAAGCTTTAAGATAAGATAATGTTGAAAACAAATAAAAGGTTTTCTTTATGAAGAGATTCTGTATAATATTTACTATGTTGAGCGTTGCATATGCAACGGCTCGCAACAGGTGCGGAGAGATTCTTTATATTGTCTGCACTCCTGTCTGTGCAGATACTGTTTCTCTCTCTCAGGCTGACAGCCTGGCTCTAGCTATGGCCGAGAGTATGGCCTTGATGATGGACGACAGCCTTTCAGTCGTCGCTCCTGATACCACACTTGTGGTTGCAGATACAACTGTTGCTGTGGCAGACACCATTCAGGTTGATAGTGTAGCATTGAAGAATATCATCCCCGATAGCCTTATTGTCGGTTATATGCCCGAAAGAACATCATGGAAATATTTTGAGGTTAAGGAACGTACTGATGCCGATGTTGCCAAGTTGAAGACTCTGTATAAAAAGGCTTTGGCAGAACATAATGGTGCTCTGAATGCGTACGATGGTTGGAAAGTCGCATTCAACAGTACCAATGACCGCACACTTGATATGTATGTCGATGGTGCAAGGATGATTCTCTCAAGGTATTGTGCCGATACTCTAAACCAACGTTATGACAGACTGTTGGAGCATCGTGACGAGCTCATGGAACTTTACGATTTGGCGATACATAACCTTGATACTTTGAATGCACAACTTGATATGTCAAAGATTAAAGATACACTCTCCGTTGCCAAATTCAGAAGCCGACAGTTGAGATACTATAGAGATATTACCATGTTGGATTCCATATATAATGGCGACAGTACTAATTTGTCAATATCAAGAGATACTTTGATGAATAGGATAAACAACGATATAACCCATCTTCGTTTCATGTATCCGAGATATAAGGAAATCGTAACCTCTACCGATATGAACGTAGATATGGTAGATATAGCGATGTTTGCCATTCTTTCCGACATAAGAATTGTACGCGACAAGGAGACCGGCTTGAAACAGGATGTCAGAAAAGCTAATTTTGAACAGGATTGTGAATTGGTGCGTAAACGTGTGGATGAAATCTTTGCGTATATCGAAGATCCGGCATCAATTATATACAAGGATGACATCTATAAAGACGGAGTTACCATAGGACGTTGGTTCAATAGTCAAAGACGACCGATTGATGAAGCGTTGAGGTATGGTGAAGGACGTTTTATCGACGTCAGCAACTTTGAATCCCTTGAGAATTATTGGGCAGAAAGATTCCAAAAGGAGGGTGATTACGATGCGGTCATAAATGGTCCGTTGGAAAGGCATAAGAAATCGGAGACATATATTCAGGCTCTACGTTTGAAATATGATGTTGAGCCATCGTATGAACTTGCAATAAAAATTTTTGAGAGGTCATTGGCCAAAGCTGAACAGCGTAATTTGAGCGATGCCAATTTTAAGGATGCGATATTGTATCTTGAGAGAGCATTTAAATTGCCCGATTTTACGCAACAAAGTTCTTTTGCACAGGCAAGATTGTATTTGAATATGATGAAACTGCAACTGTCGGCTAAGAGAACAAAAAATGCAACTACATATTTGAATAAGGCCAAGAAGGCTTGCTCAGGATATCCGGATGTCTATTATTACGAAGCGACATTGTTGTCGGAAAGAAACTTCGGTGCAAGCGAATATGTTACCGGTATAAAATTCTGCGCAGTATATGATTTGTATTCACAGGCCCTTAAAAAACTCAAAGATCTTGCTGCAAACCCGAATTCGGAGATAACAACCGCTCTTACAGAGGAAGATATCAAAGCACAGATGTCGTGGTGCGAGATGAACTTTATGAGCCAGGGCGAGGCTTTTGCCAATGGTATATATGAATCAGGAAAAGTTAAAAGAAAAATTGGAGAATATACTACAGTCGTGAGATTCTAAAATTTTTCTGTTGTATATAAAAAATATCGTGGGCTTATGAAAGCTCACGATATTTTTTTATTTTTTATATTTTACTTTACTTCCTCGAACTCAGCGTCCTGAACGTCGCTGTTGTCCTGCTGGTTGCTGCTCTGCTGCTGGCCACCCTGTGCGCCTTGTGCGCCCTGAGCTCCGCTCTGTGCGTACATCTCTGCGCTGGCTGCCTGCCAAGCGTTGTTAAGCTCTGCTGTTGCAGCGTCGATGCCTGCGAGATCCTGAGCTTTGTGTGCCTCTTCGAGCTTCTGTACAGCTGCTTCGATAGGAGCCTTCTTGTCTGCAGGAATCTTGTCGCCAAGTTCGCTCAACTGGTTCTTTGTCTGGAATACCATTGAGTCTGCCTGATTGAGTTTGTCAATCTTCTCGCGCTCTTTCTTGTCAGCATCGGCATTTGCCTCTGCCTCCTGTTTCATGCGCTCGATTTCTTCCTTGCTCAAACCTGATGAAGCCTCGATGCGGATAGCCTGCTCCTTACCTGTAGCCTTATCCTTTGCAGAAACTTTAAGGATACCGTTTGCGTCGATGTCGAATGTTACCTCAATCTGTGGAATACCGCGACGTGCCGGAGCGATACCTGTCAAGTTGAACTGGCCGATAGACTTGTTCTGGTTTGCCATAGGACGCTCACCCTGAAGTACGTGGATTGTAACCTCTGTCTGGTTGTCTGCTGCTGTAGAGAATGTCTCGCTCTTCTTGCAAGGGATTGTTGTGTTTGCATCGATAAGTTTTGTCATAACGCCACCCAATGTCTCGATACCCATTGAAAGTGGAGTTACGTCGAGCAATACGATGTCGCCTACACCGCCTTCCTTGTTAAGGATAGCGCCCTGGATAGCTGCACCTACAGCAACAACCTCGTCGGGGTTAACGCCCTTAGAAGGAGTCTTGCCAAAGAAATCCTCAACAACTTTCTGAACAGCAGGGATACGTGTTGAACCACCTACGAGGATAACCTCGTCGATATCAGCGTTGTTCAAGCCTGCGTCGCTCATAGCCTTCTTGCAAGGCTCAAGACAAGCCTGGATAAGGTTGTGTGCCAATGACTCGAACTTAGCACGTGTCAAAGTCTTAACCAAGTGCTTTGGCATGCCGTTGACAGCTGTGATATAAGGAAGGTTAATCTCGGTTGATGTTGTTGATGACAACTCAATCTTTGCCTTCTCTGCAGCCTCTTTCAAACGCTGCAATGCCATTGGGTCTGCTGTGAGGTCAGCACCCTCTTCTGCTTTGAACTCGTTTGCAAGCCAGTCGATGATTACCTGGTCGAAGTCGTCACCACCAAGGTGTGTGTCACCGTTTGTAGAGAGAACCTCGAATACGCCACCGCCAAACTCAAGGATAGAGATGTCGAATGTACCGCCACCAAGGTCGAATACGGCAATCTTCATATCTTTGTTTGCCTTGTCAACACCGTATGCAAGTGCTGCTGCTGTTGGCTCATTTACGATACGCTTAACCTCAAGACCGGCAATCTGACCTGCCTCTTTGGTTGCCTGACGCTGTGAGTCGCTGAAGTATGCAGGAACTGTGATAACAGCCTCTGTAACTTCCTGGCCAAGATACTCTTCGGCGGTCTTCTTCATCTTCTGAAGAATCATAGCTGAAATCTCCTGTGGAGTATAAAGACGGCCGTCAATGTCAACGCGTGGCATATTGTTCTCCTCAACTACCTTATAAGGAACGCGTGAGATTTCCTTGCTCACCTGTGCCCAGTTCTCACCCATGAAACGCTTGATAGAGAAGATTGTGCGCTGTGGGTTTGTCACAGCCTGACGCTTTGCAGGGTCACCAATCTTGCGCTCGCCGTTGTTGTCGAAAGCGACAATTGATGGAGTGGTGCGCTTACCCTCGCTGTTTGTGATTACTACGGGCTCGTTGCCCTCGAAAACTGATACACATGAGTTGGTTGTACCCAAGTCAATACCAATGATTTTTCCCATAATTCTTTTTATTTATTTTATGTTATTATTCAACTTTATTTGCGGCGTGTTTGTTCGCCTGCACCGATTATAGTACAAAGTGCGTGCCAAAGATTTTCTTTTGTTTAAATCTGCCAATAAACCATTTTTTATGCCATTTGATGACGGAGTGTGACAAAAAGTCTGTCAAAATGTCTTGCGATTGCTCTCGAAAGTCAAAATATCTAAAATATCTAAAATGTTAACGATTAATTTGCATTTCCTTGCTTTTGTTTGTATCTTCGCATATTACATGCAAATTGCGCTTATTGCGCTTGTGGTGTTTTTTTTGATATTGAAATAATTTAAATATTCATCAACTTTTAATCGTTCAGTAAAATGGGAAAAGTTCTGATCATAGGAGCCGGAGGCGTGGCTACTGTTGCGGCACATAAGGTGTGCCAGAACACAGATGTGTTTACAGAAATAATGATTGCCAGTCGTACAAAAAAGAAGTGCGATGCATTGGCTGACGTGCTTAACAAAAAGTATGGAACAAACGTGCAGACAGCACAGGTGGATGCGGACAGTGTAGAACAGCTTGTGGAACTGCTTGGCTCATACAAACCCGATATCGTGATGAACCTGGCCTTACCTTATCAGGACCTCACTATCATGGAAGCTTGTCTGCAGACCGGTTGCAACTATTTGGATACTGCCAACTATGACCCCAAGGATGAGGCTCACTTCGAATACAGTTGGCAGTGGGCTTATCGCGAACGCTTCGAGAAAGCAGGTCTTTGCGCCATTCTTGGTTGCGGATTCGATCCG
>JAEIGA010003555.1_pt1 | contig 24362 bp, 35 predicted proteins | sample 9270691 | NCBI WGS metagenome assembly JAEIGA01 (sample SAMN17057246, study PRJNA624740) | gut metagenome | biome: biome; isolation source: fecal sample | host: Bos grunniens | place: China: Xizang | collected 2019 | reverse complement strand
ATTACAGTATGGTGTCTTTCCGTTCCACTTCAAGTCGCCACAAAACCCACAACCGAACCTTTCAACGGATTCAGCCTTATTAACAACTCTTTCTCTCTCAGTCATCATACCACCTCAATACCGTATATGTTCAGCGCCTTTATAAACTTATCTTCGCCGTGACATCCTACCGCTTTATAAAGCTTTACCGCAATGTTTGTTGCCCAGCCTGCGACTTTTTTTTGGTCTTGCAATACCTTTAAGTACCAATGCAGCTTTGCGCAAGATTTATCGTATCTCTGCCAATGCTTACTGCGTGGATATGCGCACATCATAACAGGATTTTTTAAATCCTTATCTATCGCATTCATAAACGCTTCCTTTTCCTTTTTATGCAGGGAAAAAAGCTTGTCTATGCATCTCTTCTCAATCGTTGCTAAACTCATAATTCTACCCCCTGCAATCTCTCAGCGCATACGATATTCAAATACCGAATAATCGTTTCTTCGTCCTTGTTACCAAAAAGCTCTTCAAACTTAGATACTGTCATTCCACCGTAAACACTAAGCACAGCTTTGATAAGTTTCATCCGTCTTTTTTGTTTCTCCAGCACTCCGTTCATTTAATGTCCTCTCCTTTGTTTTTTTATCCGTTTATAATTTGAATTACTACGGTGTCAGGCTTCGTGCCTGTTGCATCGAAGTAATCTTGCCTATGGATTTTCCCTCGCATATCAACTCGCAATTCCTGTCCGCCTACAACAAGCTTGCGCTTCCATTCAGTCATAAGCGCACTCGCATGAGGGGGAAGAACCTTGTACAACTTGCATATATCCTCGTTGGATAAAAGCTCGCTTGATAAAATATCTTGCCGTTCTAACATCGTCATAACTCTACCTCCTTAATATTTAAAAAAACATCTTACAATAGTTTCAACGCTTACGTTCAACGCTTTCGCAATCTTGATAAACATCTCGTTTGAATTTGGCGTTGCTTGCCCTTGAACCCATTTGCTAACACAGGCACGAGTTACGTCTACTCTTCTCGCTAATTGACTGCCTGTAATATCAAGGCTTTCTAATAGCTTCGCAAATTCCGTCTTTTTCTTCATTCCTCTTTCTCCTTTTTTTATTTAGGATTATCGAAAGACGGAGGTGCATTATGTTCTTTCAAGGATTAATCCAATGTCTCAGACCGCAATAATGACCGTGGGATGCAAGAACTGCAAAGCGTTGCTAAACAACTGTGGGAGAAACTTTGTGTACAGGCACAAGGTTTCTTTTTTTCTCCGTCTTTCTTACTCTATAATGCGTTGTCGGGGTTTGCAACCGTGTACGCCACCGCATTACCGCCTCACGGCGGTGCTCTGCTTAATTTACAAAATCACTTGACAATTTTTTTAATGAAGTTTATAATAAATTAAAAAATTGCAAGGTATATTATGAATAAAAATATCAATGATTATTATTTAATGTTTACTAAACCCAAAGAATGGGAAAAATCGCAACAAACTAAACAATCTTTAGAATATCAACGCCGTCAAACAATTTCTTCAGAAAAAGCGTTAGAAGAAGCTAAAAAAGCAAATAGAATATCTGAACGCTCCGTCAAAAAAAGCAACGCCGCTTTAATCGTTTCAATCGTTTTTGGAATACTCTCTACAATCTTGGGCGTCATTTCCTTGGTTGTTTCGATTAAGCAATAAATACAACACTTCACAAATATCGCAAAGCAATAATTGTATTAGCGAATTTTGCGCTTCCGAAAAGCTATTAAAGTCTTTCACGTCATTGCCTTTAATAGCTTTTCTTATTTCTTTAATATCTTCAAGTGTAAATTCCATATCCTTTTCTCCTTATGCTCTACTTTTTAATAACTGTATTCTTTGCACCACTCAACCATCTCTTCGAGCGTTTCGGTTTCGTTTTCTGTAAGGCTCATATTGCCTATATCTTCGTGTTCGTCTTTATCCCAACAAACAAGTGTAGGGTATACCCTACCGTGCATTTTGCATTCTTTTTCATCAAGTTCATAAATACTAAAATTGCCTTCCGTCTTAATAAATTTTGCCATATCCTTTTCTCCTTTTTGTGGGGTGTAAAAACTTCATATTCGTGAAGTTTGTATATGTATTATACTTCATCTTCGTGAACTTGTCAACTATTTTTTATATATATTTCAAAAAAAAGTTTACAAAATTGAAGTTTTTTTGTATAATGCCTAATATGGAGGTGAAATTATGGGCAATATAGACATTCAAAAAGTGAAAGATTACATGAAAGCAAATAAAATTACTTATCCAATGCTTTCTGAAATGACAGGGCTATCTTTAAGTTGTATTACTAAAATTTTTGCTGGTTATGCAAAATACCCTCGTGTAGATACTTGGAATATTATTTTAAATGCATTAGGGCTTGATAACGACAAAAACCCCCCCGACCGTGAATTGTCGGAGGGGGAGAAGCAGTTAATTGAGTGGATAGGCGATTTATCCGATGAAGAATGGGAAGAAATAAAAGACTTTATACAATATATTAAAAGTAAACGCAAATAATATCATTCTTCAAAGGTTTACGATTTAGTTTACGACTGCGGATTATTTGGTTTACGATTTGGTTTACGAAGTTGTACAAGCTTTTGTACTTTTTCCGCAACGGCGTTTAATTCGTCTTTTGTTAAACAAGCATTTTTAATGTACATAAGACGTTCAATGGTTTTAGGGGTAAGTTGCATAGTGATTTCTCCTTTATTATATTGTATATATAAGTATAAGCCGTTAATTGCCGTGGATTATAGCTTAAATAAGCTAAAATTGGCTTTTGCCGAAAACTTATTGTAGGACTATTATACAACAAGAACAATAGACAAATCAAGGTAAAAACAATATCCAAGTTTGTCGAAATGATACACAAATTTTTCATTTATGGAGGTTAAAAATTATAATGGATGACATAATTGTATTTGACGGTATGCCTTTATGGTTGCAAAACTTAAAAGAGCTGAAAAAATCGTCAGGGTTGACATCAAAGCAGATTGCGGATAAATATCCTCAGTATCTCACAGAACGAACGGTACATAGAATTTTTTCGGGCGACACCGAACACCCTCGCATTGATACGTTATACCTTATAATAAAAGCTTTAGGCGGTACGCTCAATGACGTATTTGCCGACACAAATGTCGTTGTTGCAACGGAAAAACTCGTTGAAATAAAGGAAGTTGCGGAAGTTGTAGAAGCGGAAAAAGATATACTTACTGCCGAAAATGCCATATTAAAGGACAAAGTTGCCGCTCTTACCGCCGAAAATGACTTGTTGAAAATGAAGCTTATGCATAAGGAAGAACTTCTTGCCGTGCATAACTACTACACGAAGTTAAAGAGTGAATAACAATGCCTACTTTATATTATATATCATCTAATAAATACTCGTTGCAGGAACGGATGACGAAGCGTGGGAAAGTGTATGACGTCCGATTCCGTGTTGTCACTTTGGACGGACACGAACAGCCGAAAAAGCTTTGCGGATATCATACTAAAGCACTTGCAAAAGAAGCGTATTTGCAATTTATTACAGAGAATTGCGAACTTGTTAAGCGCAACCCTTTAAAGAAGAAAAACCCCAAAAAAGAAAATCTTCTCGTTGGGGATTTGGTTCGTCAATATTTATCAACTTTAGGCAATCAAAATAAACAAAGCGTTATTTACGACAAAAACAACGTATTTAGGTGCTACGTCTTGCCTTTCTACAATGATACTGCTATTGACAATTTGACTTCGGAAGAGCTGTACAAATGGCAAGATAAGATTTGGAACACTCGAAACTCCAAAACTGGAGAGTTCTTCTCTTTCAGTTATTTAACTAAAATACGTGGAAACTTTAGCAACTTCCTTTCGTGGGTAGAAGAAAGGTACGGATTTAAAAACAACTTTGATAGCGTTAAAAAGCCTAAAAGACGTCAACAACAAAAAGAGATGAAGATTTGGACGAGGGAACAATTCAACTCGTTTATTTCTAATGTTTCCGACCCAATGTATCACGCATTGTTTACCTTCATGTTCTATACAGGAAGAAGAAAAGGAGAGCTTTTTGCGCTCTATAAAACGGATATAAAAGGCGATAAGATTACCTTTGATAAATCGGTAAATCGACGACATTTCGGGCAAAATACGTGGGAAATAACCACGACAAAAGAAGATAAATCTTGTACAATTCCTATTTGTCCAATTGTGCAAGAGGAAATAAAATCTTACATTCCCAAAAAAGGGAAGTTTTATTTTGGTGGGGAAGAACCTCTTCCCCCAACAACAGTGGAACGAATGTTTAAACGCTACACGGAAATAGCAGGGCTTCCGCCTATCCGGTTGCACGACCTGCGTCATTCTTTTGCATCACTTTTAATTAGCAACGGTGCAAATATTACCGTGGTTGCAACGTTATTGTCCGATACCGTTGAAATGGTAACTAAAACTTATGCGCATTTGACTGAAGGCGATGAACGTATTGTTCTTTCAAAAATCAAGTAAAATTATGGCACAAAAATATGGCACATTTTGGAGATAAACACAGGTAAGCACAGGTAAGAACAGGTAAAAAACATAGAAAAAACACCCTTTTTAGGGGTGTTTTTCTTATTGGTGCGAATGAAGGGAATTCTCACACCACAATATATTGTGTTCTATAATATAGAACAACCACAATATATTGTGTATATTTTAGCGGTGGCACATTTCAGGCATTTTTTGGGATTAAAATAAGCAAAATCCCCAAGCTTTTCTGCTTAGGGATTTTTGTTATTTAGTAGGATTTGTTATAATCTTCTACTAAGAATTTTGCTTCCGCAAAGTCTTTTACAAGCTTTTCGTGTTCGTAGTTCCAAATCGCCAACATTTCTGGCGGAGGAGCAACGCCTTTCCGTTTTTCTTCTTCTATTAGTTCCACCATTCGCCCATGCAACATCTTGTAAATATCAATATGCACTTCCGCAATCTTTATATACGTATCGGCAAGAGCCTTATGTTCCGCACGCAAATGATGCGCCTTTTCAGCGTACCATTCCACCTCGTCCATTGTGTCGTTGGCTTTTTCGATTAGTTCAACAAGTATTCGCATACTTTACCCCCCTTAAGCGTATTTTTGCATAATGCCATAAAGGTTTTGCAAATCGGATAATTTAAAGGTAATACCTGCAACTTCAAGCTGTTTCATTTGTGACATCACGTCACTTGCGGAATCGTACATTGTGTCTATGTCGATATATCCGTTCTCGTCTATTAGTTCAAGCGTTTTCAGTTCAGGCTTATTCAAATACCCTTTTACAATACTTTGAATTTTACGCTTTACAACGCCGATTTTAACGCCAAATAAAAATTGGTCGGTCAATTTCATTGTTGCGCCCAACGGCATTATATCCCTATCAATAAACTCGTTTATGGCGGAGTATAACTGCATTTCGTTCATCTTCATGGCATTATGCTCCTTTTACGTTACGTGGTAGGCGTTACGGTTGTAGCCGTTGCCGGGGTAGTAGTTACGGTTACAGCACCCCACCCGGGACAGATAGCCGTGTTAGGAATAACCAACTTCGTAAGCGAATACAACTGATTTACTTGACCTGCAATGCAGTTTACGGTTGCAATATTCGTTGCGTTGTAAACCTTTTGGTCGCAAATTTCCTTTTCTACTGCGGTAAATTTTGCATCCATATACTTGTACAATTCAAGTAATTTTTGATCTCCGTAAGTGTTGGCATCTCGCAATGCGATTTGCGATTGAAGTTCCGAGATTTTGCTTTCTTGACCGAGTTCGTAACGGTTTACAGGCATATTTTCGTGACAACAACCAGCGGCGTTGTAATTACCCCAACCGTTGCCCCAACCGCCTAAAATATTACCCAAGCCGCCGTTATTGAGCACGCCAAGTGCCGTACCTGCGATGCCGAGCCCTAATCCAGCTCCAGCAACGCCTTTTGATGCATAGTTAATTTCTGGCATAAATTTTTCTCCTTTATAATAAATTTCTTTTAAACGTTGCGCATCGTTTGTGATTTTATTATAAAAGAAAAACCCACGATTCGTTGTTTACAAATCGTGGGTGAAAGAAAGAAAATTGTTATTAAATTGTGTACTAATCTTTTAAAAAAGTGGATAATTTGTTAGTTGAGCGACAAGAACTGCTTTTTCAGCTTGTACCGAATGTGTTTAACGGTATCATATTCCCAATCGGCTTTTTTCGTTTCCAAAAGCCACAGCCAAACTGCTTGCGTTTTCTCGTTCTCGATAAAGAATTTATACGCAAGTTCCGTTTTAAGCGTGTCAAGCTTCAACGCTTTGCATTTTTCGTAAAAATCTTTATGATCGCCGTTTTGCAAATGCGTTGCAAAATCCTCATAAAAGTAGACTTTTGCAGGCTTGTATTCGCCGTATTTATCACGCTCACGCACATAGAAACACGTTTGCTTATTATCAAAACCAAGCACAGTTTCATTATAGTCAAGCTCTATTTTTTCAAACTCATCCAAGCTGTTGACGTATAATATATTGGACTTAATAATTGGTTGCAAAATATTAGCTGATATAGGTATATCCATATTTTATTCCTCTATTTTTTCTTGTTTCATTTTTTCGTTTAGCCATACTTTATAGTTTTTTGCTTCCGAAACTTGCAAATTAAAACGAGCGATTTCCATCAGCACAAGTTTTCGTCCGAAGATAAACTTTAAAACAACGTTAAAAAAGATTATAAGCGTTTCAATAATCGCCATGTACAACGTTGCAAGTGAGAAGTTGAACACAATGCGACCGCCAAAGTACGCACCAAACAGCGAGCTTGCAATACCCATTACTGCGGATATAATATCGTTGTAACCACTTGCCTTTCTTGTGTTATATTCCGAAGACGGAACAAGGCTTCGCCTCGTTTCCCAATCGTTTGTCCTTAAAAAGTCGGGGTCGTACCGCTCGTACTTCACAGCATTCGCCGCTTGAATCGCTTTCAATTGCGTGCTTGTCATGGTTCTCCCCTTTTTCAATGCGTAGAACCGCCACAAACGCTTAAATTTGCCCAAATTCTCGACAGTTTTACAATACTCGACAAATTCCCCACGGATAATATCTTTCGTGGATTTGCCAATATAAAACCGCTCAAAAACCGCATAGGAAAGTCCGCAGTCTTCAAGCAATCTTTGGCGTTGTGTTCTTTGCATCAACAAGCTATACTCTTCGCAATATTCAGAGATACGAATTGCATCGTTTTCGTTGATTTTTCCAAGCTCTTTTTCGGCGTTTTCTTTCGCTTCATTGTACTCGGTAGTCCTACGACAATTGTTTATGCTGTATCTCTTCATCAAAAAACCAATGGAGAATATGCCAATCGCAACCATCGCCGCTTGTATGCTTATCGATTTTAACGATACGTCAATATCAATGCTTGCGTATTCCGCAAAAAGCGTTGCAATAACAAGAAGCGCAATCGTAACCGCCGAGCCTAATATAAAGGTATTTGCGGTTATCGATTTCGCCTTCTTTTGTTTTGGTGGTTTTTGAGTGATATTTACCTGCACAGGTTTATCGTTCGTTATGTGTTCCATTATACACCGTCCGTTTTAATATTTACTTCTCCGCAAAACTTCCATTTTTCCTTAAATACTCTCGCTGCAAAGAATAACAACGCTCCGAACGTGTTACCAATAGCCGCAGTTAATAGCACTATAAATACGTTTGTTAAGGATTGATGGCTAATCTTTAATAGAACGTACGTAAATGCCGTTAAAATCCACAGTATCAGCCAAGCTGACGGAGATTTCATATATCTCAATAACCCTTTAAAAATGGGGTATGCGGCGCAAATAATCGCCAATATAAAAGTACCGCTTAGCGTTTGCGTTGCGCTTTCGGTAATAACGATTTTTGGAAGTACGGCAATGCTAATAATTAGCGTGGGCAAAATGCACATTGCCCACGCCAACGCATAACATATTTTCCAAGATTTAGCATACCACGCTTTACTTCTTGTTATTTTCATCCGTCACCTCGTCAAAGGATTTGATAGCTGAGATACAGTTCGATTGCACTTCGCTCTTTTTTGCATCGCCAATTTTAACGCCGTCAGCAAATCTAAGAAATGCAGTAGTAAAATCTTTTAAACCGTGCTGTAACGATTGTACTTGCGATTCCAAGCGTTTTACTTCGTTTTGAGTCGTTTTTTCAATCCCTACTTGAATATTAGTTTCGTCTACGAGCTCGTTTGCACCTTTAATCAAGCTGTTTAATTGATTAGCGCAATCGATAATAGATTTTTTGTACGATTTATCTTTAATTTTAGAGCGAACGATATACGCAATAACTAGCACGGCTACGGCAATACTACATACAGTCGAAATAGTAACTTGCTTTGTCGTAGCGGCGGTTTTAATGGCTTTTAACGCATCTTTAAAGCTTTCGCCGTGTCCGTACTTCTCCGCTTCCATTTCCGTCCACTGAAGGAACTCGTCAAAGGTAGAAGGCTTTGTTTCTTCTTCCACAGGGGGAAGTTCTTTCGCAGGTGGAATTTCCGTTTCAGGAATTACCTCTTCCACTACAGGGGGAACTTCCACTACTTCTTCTGCATACCCTGTTACAGGCGATACAGCAAAACCAAAGCTAAAGCATGCGGCTACAACCGCCGCAATCAAAGTGTTCTTAAATCTTCTCATAATTATTCTCCTTTTCTTCAATTTTTTCTTCTTGAACCTCGTCTTCGGGAACAAGCTCAATGCCGTTTTTCTCGTATTCCTCTACTCGTTTCTGAAGTATAGCATACCTCTTTTCAAGCGCTTTAAACTTCTCTTCCAAGGCTTGAACGGATGCAGTGTACTCAAACGTAGCTTCCAATTTTTCTACGTACACAGGCTCAATTTGATAGTTATCGTTTAACAGCTTTGTACAATCTCTTGTGAGGAAATACAAGTCAATTTCTATTGGGTTGTTTTTGCCTGCTTTAATCCATTTAGGAGCAAGGACAATACTTTGCCCGTTCTTGATTTGTTTCTCAATAATAGGGGCGTTTCCGTGCCTTAAAACGAACCTAAACACGCCTTGCCTGTACTCTCTTTCAACTACAAGCTTGATTTCTAAACTTTCATCTTCTGCCGTAATAAATTTGGGGGAGTCGTACAATCCGACACCCCCCGTTACCGTTAATACTCTTTCCACTTTTTTTCTCCTTTTTATGAATTTTTCAAAGCTTCAATTTTCGGTTCAATGCTATTGATTTCATCTCTCCACGCTTGCCGTTGGCGTTTGATAGGCTCGTATTCAGCCTCGCTTAACACCCCCTCTGCATACTTCAAAGCCATATAATCAGTTAACAATAAATTGTTTATACAGCTAATCCTTTGTTTATTAAGTTCGTGCAACTCTTTATTCATATTAAACCTCCGTTATAGTATAATTGCTAATTTCGCCAATTGAACAACTCCAAGCGGTTGTCATACCAGTATTTGTGTTAAACTCAATCGCTAAAAATTGGAGTGAAAAAACAGTTGCCCCAGCATATAAATTTGAAGAAGAAGTTATATTCGCAAGCGATAATATGTTCCCAAGATGCGTTTGGAAAGCAACAGTATAATTATCATCAACAAAATCCAAACTCGTCATATCGTGAGGGGATAAACTAAGCATTTCATATACGCTGCTGTTATAAGTAAATCTATGCCTATAAATTTTACTTCCACCTGTTTTCAAATTTGCTAATTTTTTATCAACTGTTCCTTCCGTTGCTAATGCACCACCTTCGTAAGGGAACGTAAACGTACGGTCATTACCATACATTGAACTTACTACTATTGCAGGGTCAACCGATGTCGCATTTAGTTCTATCTTGCACCCCCAATATGGAGAGTACGCTTTTATAAACCCAGCATCAACAAGAGTTTCCCCCAGCAACATACCATAATCTTTGTCTGTGCTTCCAATCACACGAACGTTTTGTCCTACCACCGTTGTATTGTATTCTGTCGTGGTTGGCATTGAACCAGCAAAAGTTTGATACAAAGAAAAAGTATTTGTTGCATTTAATTTAGCGTAATTGCTGTCATCAATATTTATACCAGCTAACTTTTCATCTGTATATTTGTTTGCCGAGGTTACTGCTTCGGATATTTTTTCTGCCGCCATATTGGCTGCTTGCTGGATAGTATTTTTAAGCACTACACCTTGTTTAGCCGATAAAACTTTGCTTTCATCTTCCGTTTCAAGGTTGTCTGCAATATCCGTTTTATCGACCTTTAAATTTATTGCTTGCCCAGCTTCATCTACAACTTCGTTAATATGTTCAGCAATTTCTTTCCCTTGGTTTGCCGACAATGGCTTAGTTGAGTCGGCGGTAGTAAGGTTGTCAACAACATCGCTTATCTTTATTATTTCGGTTAATTTGCCCTCTTTTTCACCTGCTTCAGTTTCTTCACCTGCTTCAATAATATAATGTTTTGCAGTTTTATTCGTTGGATCTACAACTGTAAGAACCATCCCGTAGTAATACACGGAATCCGTGCTACCTGCTTCTTTTGCACTTTTCGCCGCCGCCAAAGCATCATCGTAAGATTCAAACATAGTACGTGCATCGATTGGAAACGCCGAAGTTGGATTAAATGCTACTGAAAAATTTAATTTGCCAAAATCTGCCATTTTTCACCTCTTTAAATTGTTACTTCATAAATATTTTCTTTGTCGTTTGCTTTTGCGTAATCTAAAATATACACTTTGTATTCTTTTGAAAATCCTGAAGTTGCACCTTCTACGATTACATTATTATCGAGCTTTTTAAAAGAAGACAATATTTCTGAATTTAACCCATTAACATCTTTTATAGAGGTCAAATCTCGCAAATCGGAAGGGTATGCAATTACAACTCTTAATGCATCAACAGGAATTGATACATCAAACGAACTGCCGTCTTTTAATGTTTCACCCGATTTGCCTGCAAGCCCTCTTACTACGGCTGAAGTAATAGTGCTTTTTGTTTCAAGAGTACCATAAAAAGTATTTCTATATGCCGTAATTTCTCCAGATCCTTTGTCTTTTGAACCTTTGCCAATTTTACCAGCGGTATAAGCACTTCCGTCACTTGCAATAGGGGTTCTTCCTGCTTCATAATTTGCTTTTGCCGTAACCTTATAACTTTTGTCTTCCGTTGCGTTAACATATCCAAAGTCACCGCTTTCAGTTGTGTCTACTTCGTCGCCTTCAATGGTTTGTGTATTGCCGTTTGTATCGGTAATTTTCCACGAAGATACTGTAATGCCAGTTGATGTGCTATTAGGATTTTCAACTGACCCAAATTCGTAAGAACCGCTTTGAAACCTTGCACTATACGCCGTTGAAACGAGAGTACCGACTTCGTATGCGCCTGCGTTTGAAAAGGTAAGAGAAACGCTCGGTTGAGTAATTGTAGGGTAAACAACCTTTTCATAAATGTCTTTTAAATTTTGGAACAAGCTAACGTTTCTCTTAAATAAGATTGCTTTGCCTTTTTCAAGTTTGATATTCCCCACTGCGTAGCCTGTTGTCACGTCTTCCGAAAAATATACTTTTTTTGCATCAACGCCATTGCCAATTAAGGATTCCAAAAAGTCCGCTTCTGTTCCCGTGTTCCCTTGGTCAAGCCAAATATCATAAGCGGATTCACCTTTTATATCTTCTAAAAAATCCGACAACCCTGCATCGGGTTTATTGTTTTCTTCTTTCCAAATTTGGTAAGCGGATTTACCTTGAATACCTTGCGAGCCTGACAAGTCGCCTACCAATTTATACTCGTATTTGTTATCCTCGTTTTTGGCTTTTACAAACAACTTCGAGTTGTCGGGGTCGTTAACGTTGCCTGTTTCAATAAGAACAAACGAGCCTTCTTCCAATCCGTCAGTATTCGCTCCGCTGTCCATTGCGGATTTGCTTGTATAGACTTTTTCAATTTGGAACGCTTTACCAGTATCGCCTTTGTCTCCTTTAGCTTTACCTTTTTTTACACCATTGATATACCAATAGTCATCTTGGATATAGGGGGTAAATCCGTCAGCGCCTTCTGCTTTTACGTGTGTCGGGATTCCATCAATATACCAATATTTGTCTTGAATATACGGAGTTTTTCCTTCGTCCCCTTTGTCACCCTTAGCTTGCCCCAAATAATTACCGTCAATATACCAATTTCCCCCTTGAATATACGGGGTTTTTCCGTTGTCTCCTTTAAGATTAGCCGAGGATTCACCACTTGCAGATTCAACAATTAAAGTAGTTCCGTCCCACTTGTGTTTTACGGAAATTCCATCATCCCCTTTATCACCTTTTTCGCCGTTCGTCACCTCAAAGTAAGATTTAGTCCCACCGTTATATGTTATTTCATAAGTGTCTTTTAACCCTTCCGAACTCGTTTTTTCGACCTTTTCAACCGCTGTATCGCTAACTTGGCTTAATTTTGCTAAAACTGCCTGCATAAAAGATAAATACCCATCCGACATTTTAGGCTCTACTCTTTCCGTTGTACGAATAATATTTATATACGTTTCCGCAACAGCAAGAGTCATTGCGTTCCCAGCCCCATTTGCAGAAATTACTTGAAATGAAATTTTTAAAGACCCATAGTTTTCTGCTATTGTATAATCTGGAACAAACTTTTCTCCATCAAATCGTGAACCAAGCATTGCGTGCCATACGTTATACGCATTCCCTTGCTCGTCTTGAACTGTTGACAATTTTTTGTTGTATGCCATTAACTGCGGAGCAGTATAATTTCCGTTTGGCAAACGGTATGTAACTATTACTTGCGCATTAGCAGGAAATGCACCGATAAAATTTATAGCATTTGCATTTGCGCTGCCTTGATAAACTTTTTCAGGGTCTACGTGAATAATAGACCCTGCCGAATCACAATAAAAATTCATGTTATACCTCGTTAATTATTTTAGTTTTTAAAAAATCGTAAACATCGTGGACAACATAAGCGTTAAATGCACCTATTATATCGCCTTTTTTAACGTCTATATTTTCGCCAAAAAGAAGTTCTCCGCCTTTCTTTTCAGTTATCGTTGTAACATTCCCGTCATCGTCTTCTACTTCGTAAGTTTTAGCAAGATACTCAGGGATTGCATAGCACCACGCTTTTCCTGTTTCAGTAGCGGTAACACCTGCGCACCCAATCGAAAAGTTAGGAGTTTTCCAAGAAGGAAAGCCGTCTATTGCTGCGGTACTTCCTTCTAAATCAATTTTTGTCGCAAACTTATTTATTCGATGAGGCAATATATATAATTTAGGTTTAGGTCTATTGATATCATGAGAAATTAAAGGGTTTTTACTTGCAAAAGCTGACCCAATAACAAAGTTTGGTTGGTCGGTTACCAATTCAATACAATACGTTTCTTTTAACGCTTCTCGGTTGTCTTTTCTTTTTAAAATTGGATAATCTCCTGTTGTCGCAAACGCATCAGTTACAGTAATTTTAATCCCCTTATCATCTTTATAGCTTAACTTTGGAAGATCCGTTGTTGATACATTGTCGTTTTCCATCGCTTCAGCCGACAACAAGGAAAAGTTTTGCCAATACAATCTGCCGTAATAATCAGCATATTCAACTTCTTGAGTAAAATAACCGCTTACATCTTGGTTTTCTTCAAATATTTTTTTAGCCCCTGCCGAATAATTATCTTTGTACTCCCAAGTAAATTGCATTGAGTTCCCAAAAGCCGATGCCATAACGGGCAATACAATTTTATTAAATCCAATATTATCTGCTTTGCTTTGTCCATATAGTATTGCCGCAGAACAAGTAAAGTTGTTGCTTTGTGCCCCAGCAACACTAATATTCTTTATTGCGGGTAAGTTTGTTAAAAAACAATTTGTTCCTGCGTTACTGTATGTAGTATTTCTTGTTGTAAACATCAAATAATCCGTATAAACGCTATGCCTTTGTTGCACCATTGTTTCCGATACTTCATATACTCGTTTATGCGATTGCACCCCAATATATTTTGATATACGGTTAAAGTTCTTTGACAACGAACACGATACTTCAAACAAATCTTGTTGTACTTCTACCATAACCGCAGATATGTAATACTCATCATCCCACAACTGCCCTGCTTTTGGTATATTGGTTAGCTTACGCATATTCATTACAACCGTCTTTTCAACCGTTCCAAGACGTTCTACAGCACCTTTCAAGTGCTCCCCAAAATAACTTACCTCTACGCTGTTATCCGATTGTGCATAGTTGATAGTTCGAGGAAGATTTAACCATTCATTTACATTTTGCTTTGAATTGCGTATTCTTGCACTGTAAATAGGCGAATATGTAAGACTAAACTCAAGGTTTTGATATTCGTATGTCGATTTGTTTAATCCAGTTACGTCATTTATTATATTAGTGATTGAATATCTTTCTTTTGATTCAGATATTGCATTTGGTCTTTTGTAAAAAAATCCTTTTATATATTTCCCACCAATCGTATAATGTAGCGCATGGTTTTTGGAGTCGTAGTACCGATTACTATAAGATGACAAGTAATTATATATATTTATTTCATACAAATATTTTGTAATATCGTATACATTTCCGTTATATTTTACTTCAAATTTCCCAATAGAATCAATAGGATATTGCGTAGGAAAAACCGCAGAGTCGTTTTCTTCAACTCGCACATACGCAGTTTCCGTCCTTGTAGTTTGATAACCACTTTTATATGGCTGACCAACTGTATTTTCGTTAGTTCTATTTACAAGATTTTGTGTATAACTGTCAAGCGTATTGCACGCTTGGTCTATCCCGTGCGCACCTTGATACGTTTTGTATTTGTACCTATTTAAATGGTTTCCGCTGTTATATGTTGCTAACTCTGATCCACCGTAAAAATCAAATACAATTTTGTTTTCTACCGTTAAACGGGGTTCAGCGTGAATAAATCCTCCTACTGTTTGCAAAGCTTCTCTTAAGTTTTGCCCTGTAAATGTAAACTCCGGCGCAACTTGATTAAATATTTTGTCTTCCCCTTCTGGCACACTAAATGAAAAACGAGGAGATTGCTCTTTTCGTAACGGTTCAACAACGTCTAAAATACGAGTAATTACATCTTGAATTGTATATGGTTTTACAGGGTAAACAGTGTTTTTTAGCTGCACGTTAAAATAATAGTCAATATTAGATGCCGTAGTCGCACCACTATTAGATTTATATTGTACCTGAAGCATGTAAATTCGGAATCTAACTGTATTACCGTTTTCCTTCCCCTTTGCATAGGCAAAATCGAAAAGAACAGACTCAATGCTTTCTCTTTCCGTCCAAACGTCATAAACAGTATCAGTATTATACTTACTATCTGCTTTATGCGTAATATTCCCATTTACGTCAGTGAAGTACCATGTTTTTGTATGATCCCCATATTCTACTTCAATGTATCTGTTATATCCGACTTGAGAATCTGGGAATTTCAGTTCAGTAATTCCTCCATATTTAGGAGTAATAAATTCAAATATATTCGGTATTTTAAAATTTCCTGTTACAGGAGTTGCAACGGCTGGGGTATAGAAAAACCGTTCATTCTCTACTTGCGTTAAAATATCGGGAATTGCACCTTTAAGACCATTCTTATAAGTCGAATGTGTAAAGCAAAGATTTTCCAAAGGAAAACACTCTAAATACTTTGTCAACTCGATAAGCGTAAGCGTATGGTTGTAAATGCCGCTTCCCACAGGCGTTTCAAAAGAATTGTCGTTTGCAATCAAATAATATTCCGTAGATTCATCGCTTGCATCCTTAATTGTAATAGAAGCTTTGGAAAGTAATTTAAACTCTTTCTTTTTTACTCTTACAAGGTCAACCGTTGCGTGGTCAAGCTGTTCGTCAAGAAATTTACCATACTTAACAGGGATAGAAACATTTTTCCATTGTTTCATCTCTCCTTTGTCATTTTCAATTTTAAAAACAATAGAATTGCTCATAAAACACCCTCACATTTGCGTTGCGTTCATGTATCTTGAACCGCTTACCGTTTCTCTTTGCCCTGCAAGCTGACGTTGAATAAATTCTAAATCCGACTCTTTCCCAATTCGATATGCGTTCTTTGAAATAGACACCACTCGAGAAAGACCATTTTGCACAACGCCCAATAATGCGCCAACCGCCGCACCTGCTACACCGCCAAACATTCCACCTCCTGCGGCGCCTTTTAATGCGCTACCAACATAAGAAGATGCCGTGTTATATTTATAAGTTGCTCGCTGTTGCGCTTCTCTTGATCCCGTAGTAATTTCAATCAATGAATTATTATGCATTACTACTTCATCAACAACGTGTTTTACAACCATAACACCGCCGATTGCAGACGTTGTTTTTAACCGAGAAGACATAGCCGACATATCATCGTAGACTTTCCCTGTGGTATCGCTTCCGCTTACAGTTCCGCCTTGTTCAAGCTTTCGTACACCTGCTTTTTGTGCGCCTTTGCTACTTCCACCGCTGTGATTTTTTATTACTATTTCAAATCTTCCGATAGGCTCACTCATAGGCTACCCCTCTACCTCTTCAGCTTCCACATACGGAACAAACGATACTCGCATTGATATGTTGTCAATGCCGCCACCGTCATACGATGCTTCGCCGAAAATAACTTTTCTTTCTGATATTGTATCGTTGTTTATTACAATCTTTAACCACAAAGGCGTATTTGCCGAAATTCCACCGATTACATAGTTGTACAATAACTTGCTCGCTTCGCTTGCCGTGGGCGAAATAGCAGGGAAAGAAAGGTCTACACCGAAAGCACTACTTTCCGCATAGGTTTCCGCTTCTCCGTTTGTTGTATTGGAATATAAGTTTGCCATAATCGTACTTCTTCGATTAAAGCTAAACGCCGCAACAGGCAACGGCTCTTCGTAGTCTTCGTCTGCCGTGTCATTTTTTATATAAAATTTAACGCCGCTTGAATTGATACCGTTCTTTAAATACGCTACCTCAAACGTGCAAGTGTATTCCATAGACTTGCCTATGTATTGACGTTGCATAAGCATGCCCGGAACAGGATATCCGCCTGCAAAAGAGCCTACATACTTTGTTCCGTACACGTCAAATTCTACAAGTTCCGAAACGGGAAATATTCCATTTAAACAACCTTTAAATTCTTCTAAAAGTTCATAATCTCGATCGATTGCATCAGGATCATCGTTTACAGGAACAAGAAACGTAATGCTACAAATCATGCTAACTGCTTTTAATCCGCCGCCTAAAACCATAATATTTGTGCTTTCAGAGTTCATTACGGCGTTTATCGTGCCCTCTTTAATGTTTCCTTTTTGCACCGCTTTTACGTATTCCCCATCGGATATAAAGACTTTATATCGAAACGGAGTAGTAGCCAATTTATTTACCACCCAATCTCGAATCTCTCCTAACCCAATATCAAGTTTATTCGTTTGTGACATCGTTTAAATCTCCCTTCAAGTTATTTGCCACTTGCTCCATAACCAATTCTGCCGCCGCTTCCCACCAACCCTCGTTTGGGTTTTTTCTTCCGTGCCATTTTGGAGATATCCACGGCAAGGTTGTGTACGGCATATACGGCGCAATTCTTTCATCTACTCGTATAACACAAGTGTCTTTGTCTTTAAATTCAATTCTAATGGCGTTATACGCAAGATTTCCCGTGTCTTTTGGTGCAAGTTCACGCAAAGTATTGACGGCTTTTAAACAAGCACTTACAAACTCATTATGACTAACTACCATAGACTCCCTCACACTGTAATTGTTGCTATATACGATTGTCTTTGCGTTTGTTCTTTGGAAATGTTAAGATGATAGTCACTACCGTCTTCATCAAACATTACAGTTACTTCAACTTCAGTTCCTTTGTCCACATGAATCTTTAGTACGTTTACTTCTATGTTGTACATAACACCGCTTGTAATAAATGTAACTGTTTTTATTCGTTTATCTCTATTAGAAGAATCTTTAAAAGTTAGTTCTATCTCACATTCCGTTGTGTAAGACTCTCTAACTGCAATTAAATCAGTTACTTGTATCATCCGAACAGACCATTCTGCGCCTCTTGCGGTTTTAAACCATCTCAGCGAGTCGTTTTGCCCTTTTACTTCCTCGTTCGAGATAACTTCCGTGATTTCCCAAATCAATCCGTTTTGAGTAACAACGTAGCCGCCTACTTTAAATCCGTCAAAATCATTTGTCGCAATCGCATAAGTTGCTCTATCTGCACGCAGGTTGGTTAACACCGTAGAAAATACCTTAGAATTTGGATCAAGCTGACGGTAGTTAAAGGTTATACGCCCGTCATCTTGAGATACAGGGCGGCGCTCGTAGTAATACCCTGTCAAATACTCGTCTGCATTGTTTATAATAAGGTCTATAAAATCAAATGAATCAAATGCCATTGTTACGCTCCTGTATACAAAAGGCTTACTCCAAGCTCAGGAATTACCGTATTTAACACGTCAATAGCCTTTGGACATATTCTTTGAGCTTGTACGTCTTTGTTTGAAGAATAGCCTAAAATGCCGTTTAAACGGCTATACATAAGCTGTTTATCCATTGCCTTTTGCAAAATCTTTTTTGCGCTATCAAAAGTTCTAATCCAATAGTCTTGCCTTTCGTTATAAATCGAAAAAGAATGGATATAATCGTATATATCATCGGACGCTTCTTCTAAAAATCTATTGATTAAAATAGTAGCGTTTGAACCGCCTCGCTCATGGATAGAAGCTGATAAATCAAATCCCATTTTTTCAAGCACATATTGTTCAGTTAAAAGGTATCTACCTGTATATTCATTGTAAACTAAATAAGCAGTATCAAGTAGATTGATTTCAGACATTATAGTTTCTCCTTTTTAGAGTATTTGTAAGGGGCTTGATAAGCTCAAACCCCTATGAAAGCGTGTTAGTTTGCAGCCGCCAATTTCGTGCCAGGAGCGGAAATAGTAAACGTTTCCGAAGATACAGGCGCAACAGTTCCATTTGCAAGAATGGGGATAATGCCGTTATAGCATACATTAATGCCCCATCTTGTCTTGGGTTGCAATCTCTTGCCAGCACCTGCAGGACTATCAATAATCTTGATATAATCTTGCGAAGAAATACCTCTATCGGTTGCACTTGCAGCGCACACAACAGCCTGCGCTGCTGCAAATTTAGCTTCATCGCCTGCCCATTGACCTGCTCTTGCCCAGATTTGAGAAGGAGCAATATAACAAGGGATGCCATCAATTTCGCCGCAGTACATATTGCCCCATTCTTTTCTTGCTTCGGGGGAAACCGCACCTTTGGCAAGCATAGATTGAGCGTAGTTAGAACCGCCTTGAATTACGCCCGTAGAGCTTAACAAAGCCGCTCTAAACGTAGGACGCATAATAATTTCTCTTTCTGCAAAGGGGAAAGATTGGATTCCGTTTGCAGAATCTCCATCGTCAAGCAACGTAGATGCTTTTTGAACAGCTTCGTAAGTTGCTTTTGTGCCAGACCCAATTACTACACCATTACTATCCCATTTTTCTGCAGTTTTTGCCGCTGTATATGCAGAAGCCAACTGCACCGCAAGCGTAGAAGCGTTAATTTCCAAAGCACAACGACCGCCAATGTTTTTGGTTGCGTTGTCCATAAGATTGACAGATACCATATCTTGTTGCACTTCAGGGATGTCGACAGGACGGTCAAAAACATATGTCAAATTAAGGTCGTATTCTACGACTTGCGTAAGTCCTGCGCCTTGATTATTAAACCATCCACCATTTGCATTACTCTCGTACGATGTTCCGTTTACTTTTTGTGCAAGTTCTCTTGCGCTATCCGTGGAAGGAGCTACCTTAAAAATACGAATAGACGATGCGTTCGTTTCTTCGTGTTGCGTTACACCATAGCCGTCTTTATGAACCAAGTCCACAAAGATATTTTCTTTTACTTGTTTTGCCGCTAACACTTGAGTAGCGGAATCGTTTACGTTATAAACCATTGCCATAATTTTTTATTCTCCTTTATAATTAAATTCCTTTTGTTTGTCGAGCTTTAAGCTCTTCTACGGACATATCGTGATAGTCCTTTTTGCTTCCAAGCACATTACCTTTGTAACCAAAGCTATCTGCTTGCTTTTGTGTGTATTCTTCCATTAAGCCCTTTAATTCAAGCAAACTTTGAATTTGTTCGGAAAGAGCGTTTACCTTGTCGGTAAGTTCATGGATAATCTCATCACGGTTATCGTTTGCCATTTCATCTCTTGCAGACTCGCCTTCAGGAAGTCCGTCTTCCGCAACCGCTTCCGTTGCTTCGCCTTCCACTTCTTCCGTGGGAGTATCTTCCACAGGCGGTTCAGCGTTTTCTTCCGTTTCGGTCACTTCTTCCGTTGCTTCTTCGGGAACTTCGTCTTGCGTTTCCTCTTCAGTCGCTTCAGCAACTTCTTCTACTTCTTCAACAGGTTTTTCCTCTTCAGCTTTGTTGCCTTGCATTTCTGCAACCAACTTAGCTTTGTCTTCATCGGAAAGAGCGTTGATAGCTTTCAAGATTTCGTCAAGCGACATTGCTTTTTTGCCAAATAATGACATTTCTCTTTTTTCTCCTTTTAAATTTTTTATGCGCATTTTTTTGCTCTTACTTCGTTATAAAAGGTCTTTTGTTGCCCTACTTGCCACTGTGCAGCGTTCCTGCAAGTCCGTAGTATAACCAAGCGCACTTTCCCCTATGCCGAGCGGATTCGGGGTATAAAAAAAGACTAAAACGCCTTGCCCTTTGGGATTGCGTTTCAGCCTTTAAGTATTTAGTTATATTTGATTATTCGTAGTAATCCGTTCGTTTTAAAATTTTTTCAAAGTCTTCATATGCTTTATCCCCTTCTTCGCTATCTTCCCATAAGTGATTAAAGTTTAAGTTATTTTCTGTAATAAACTGTATCATATCTTTCATATAATAGTCCTGTTCATGGCATATTGCAAGAATAAAACCCATTTCTCCTTTTTTGCCAATTTTTTCCATTAACTCGTCAAAGACTTCTCGAATACTCATTTAATTTTTCTTCTCCTTATGATTTCATAATCGTAATCGTTTTCAGCATTAAACAATTTAACATAGTATTCGCAATCACCAACGGAAACATTGATAAACACTTCTCCTTTTTTAGAAAGTTGTCTTCTATATGTTTTAATCTTATCAAATACCGCAGAAGTAACTTCTTTCGGATGAGCTTTATCTTTAGGGAAAAATTCAATGCGTGCATGCTTTTCTATCTCTTCTTTGTTTAATTCTCGAAAGAATTGTAGCATATCTTTTCCGGTCTTTTCTTTCAAAGCATTCCAAGCATCGGTAGGCGTCCAATGTTTCTTTATAGGGATATCATACTTCATGCATAACCCAAACGGTAAACGATTATTTTTTACTTTTTCTTTCATTATACATTACCTCACTTCAAATGTCAAGCCTTGACGGGTAAAAAGGGATATTATTCTTTCTTGAAAATTCCTCGTACTTATCCGTCCATTCTTGTACAAGCCCTTTGTAATGCCTAAAAGCTTTCGTTTCTTTACCTGCTTTGCACATCAACGCCCTGCTTTCGTACCGTCTAATCGTGCGTTCCATATATCGCTGTTGCCGTTCTAATTCCCGTTGCTTTTTCATAGCCTTTTCAGGTATTGCAACAGGTTGAAACCCTTTGTTGTAAGGGATAAGCTTATGCCGACAGTTAAACCCCGACAAGCACCCGTTTCTATAACCGTACTTGTCGTATATCTCCGTTGCATTTTCAAGCGGTTGATACTTAACTCCGTCTTTCTCGCCTGTGCTTCCGTCCAACGAATAAAGCTTTCCTTGCCAAGGCTCGCACCTATCGCTACAATTCACGTGCGTATCTATCCACGCAAGCTTAACGCCTTTTTCTTTTAAGCCCTCTATTTGCTGTTTGTTATGCTCGTATCGAACTTCAAGCTCTACGCTTGCTCTTAACGAATAACGGCTTTCGTAGTCCACTTTTGCCGTCATATCCGCAACTTCGTTCAACCGTCTTTGGATTTCCTTCTCATACTCAAGATTGTATATTCCATTCGGTGTCGCTCTATTGTAAGCGTTCGGAATATCTTCACCAAAAACGCCCAAATCTCGCACCTTTGGCAAGCGGTTGAGTGTTTCTTTTACTTCGATTGGGATTTGCGTTTTTTGCGCCTTTAACGCCGTTAAAAACGCAACCGCTAATACTTGTGTCCCAAACACTGTAAGCCACTTGTAATACAAGCGTGTCGCAAACATAGGAAACGATAATTTAACCATACGTTTAATCTCTTCGCTTTCTAATTTATCAACAACGTCTTGTATAAACTTTGTAACTTTGCTGTCTACGTCAGGAAGTGTATCGCCGTGCAAAACACAATCACGAACAAGCAATTTTAAATCCGTTTCCGCATCCGCAACTAAGACAACTTGCCAAGCCATTCCTCTTTGCTTTGCTACTTCGTACCGCTTCACATGAAATCACCGCCAAATAATGTGTTCCGTTGCTCTTGCTGCGCTTTTTGAACTTTTGCAAAGTCTTCAGCGTTTTGCTCTTCGTCATTGTCGTAGTTATACGCCGCATGCGCCGCTTCCGGGCTAATCAATCCGCTTTGCACTGCCTTAGAAAGCGTATCAACCAATACCGTTGTATTCGACATTCCTGCCTTCGACCAACGCAATTCCACGTCATCTACATAGCCGTAGAACCTTAATACAGTTTTCAAAAGGGAATTGATAGGCTTTTCAAATCTTCGTCTTGCGTTTTCAACAAACAAAGTCGTTGCGCTTTCTTCCGCCGATACTTCTCTTGCCGTTCTATTGCTCCCATCGGAGATATAACTTGCAAGCGTTGACACGGAAAGACCAATGCCCGTTGCAATGCTTTCCAAAAGAAGATTCCGTGCTTCCTTCCACTCGTTTGCTCTAAGCGCAAACTGTATAGCTTCAGGCTTTTGCGATTCGGGATTTGTACTTTCTACCTTCGTGTACAAGAAGCTGTCAAGCCCCTCGTTCTGAGCATATCCGTACGCCATTTGCACGCCCCTTGCCGCCGCCATTGCTTGAGCAGATTGCATCCCCTTCGGAACAAGCACTCTACCTCTTGCTAAGTACATATCCGTATTGAAGCAAGTGTTATAGAAATCGTACTCGTAAAGATAGGTGGTTATATTCGACAACAAGCTTTCTCCTAATCCAAGCTGAGGAACGTTGGAAACGTCTTCGCTCCCACGCAATAAATAACAGCCTAAATCTTCTATGTTCAACGCCACAGGCTCGTTTAACCTGCCATATCCGTATTCGTTTCTATACGCTTCTTTTACGCTTTTTGGCAAGTCTTCCCACGCCACACAGTTGTCTTTCATTGAGAAATGATTGATGGGAGAAGTCGTTTCGTAAATCTTATACTCTGCAACGGGAATTTCTTCGGAGAAAAGACCTATCTTTTCGTATCGCCGTTCTTCGCACAAGATATACCGTTTGGGCGTTTCGTTCGAGTTTGGAGTTGCTTTTTCATAAATTGAAGAAATTGCAACAACCTTCCGCAAGTTCCCTCTTCCGTCTACGTCTACAAAAAACCTATCCGCTCTTAATGCGTCTAACCACAGTTCACCGCCTGTTTTATTGAGTTTTAAAAGCGAAAACCCACCTGCAAACGCATATCGTATAGCACGCTTGATTCGAGTTCTAAAATCAACGTCTTTCGTCCAATTATTCGTTATAAAGTCTAATGCTGCGCCTACGCTCTTGCCGTCTTCTTTTTGCACTCTAATCTTAGGCTTTCGGCTGTTTGAGAACATAAGATTTCCACCAAACACTTGATCAGCCGTACGATTAACAAGCGTTGTGCCAATACCCGTGGAAAGAATGCCCTGCGCACCGCCGTGAACCCAAGGCACGTACCCGTCATACCAATATAACCACTGCCTTACCCAGTTGTTATAAAACGGGGAATACGGAGCTGGTACTACTGCGTAGAAATCGCTGTTATTCACCCACTGGAATAACTTTTGATTAGATACCGCACTCGTTGCCATCCTCGGCTGTTCAACGCCTATCGGCATGCTATAATCATTCGTTCTTTCCGTTTCCGCCATTGCTCTTTAACTCCTTTAAATCATCAGCTATTTCCGCAAGAAGTTGATACATGTTGATAAGTATATTCATACTCGTTGCGTAATAGTTTGTTTGTATTCTTTTGTGCCGTTTTGCCTCGGAAAGAGGAGCTTTCCCTTCTACACCGTGTTGCTTCGTGCTTTCGTCCATCATTGCACACTTCTCCGCATACTCTTTTTCGGACAACTCTACGTCCGCATTCAACGCTACTTCAATGTCTTTATCATAATCTGTCATTCTTCATATACTCCTTTCCTTTCAGGCAACCATAAATT
>JAEIGA010003554.1_pt1 | contig 24363 bp, 20 predicted proteins | sample 9270691 | NCBI WGS metagenome assembly JAEIGA01 (sample SAMN17057246, study PRJNA624740) | gut metagenome | biome: biome; isolation source: fecal sample | host: Bos grunniens | place: China: Xizang | collected 2019 | reverse complement strand
TCTTCGATGCCGCTCGCGTCGCGGATCTGCGCCGCGCTGTACTGCGACTTGGACGCGTCCACCTCGACGGCCGTCACTTTGAAAAAGACGGTCAGCGACAGGATGACGGCGGTGACGACACCGATGGCGACCAGAAGGATGATCCAGATCGCCTTGTTGCGGGTCTTCTGTCGTTCCAGTTCCTGGCGGTTCTCCCGCCGGAGCTCTTCGCGGGACTTGGCCGAAGCCGCTTTGCCCCGTTTCGGTTTAGCCATGGTCTTCCTCCCCGGCATGGGCCTTTGCGAGGTCCATGAGGTTCCCCGCGATCCGTTCGGTCGCGTCGAGGATGGCCATGGCTCTCGCGTTCGCTTCGATGGTCCGGATCTTTTCGGGGTCGTTCACCAGAGACTCGGTCGCCTCGTAGAGGGTGTCCCCTGTCAGATCTTTCTGTTCGATGATGAGGGCGGCGTCCCGGTCGACCAGTTCCATCGCGTTGTAATACTGATGGTTCTCGGCGACGTTCGGGGACGGGATGAGAATGGAAGCTTTGCCGAGGGCGCGGATCTCGTAGAGCGAGGAGGCGCCGGAGCGGCAGATGACGATGTCGGCGGCCGGCATGCAGACTTCCATGTCGTCGATGTATTCCCGGAGCGTGATGTTGCCGTAATGGGCGGCGTCGACTCCGAGTCCTTTGAGTTCTTCCGGCACATACTGGCCGTACTGGCCGTATGCGTGGATGAAATAGAGTTTCTTATTGTCTTTTTCTCTGGCGATGAGTTCACACATCGCGTGGTTGATGGCATCTGCCCCGAGGCTCCCGCCCATGGAGAGGACGAGGATGCGGTCGTCGGGGATGCCCAGTTTTTTGCGGCACTCCGCGCGGTCGGCCGAGACCATCTCGCCGCGGACCGGCAGGCCGGTGATGACCGGCGGGTTCTTGCATTCGATGCGTTGCTCTGCGTCTTCGGACGTCAGCATGACGACATCGACCATTTTGGCCAGCGCTTTATTGGTGATGCCCGGGTAGGCGTTCTGCTCGTGGATCGCGGTCGGAACGCCCAGTTTCGCGGCGGCGCGGATGACCGGGCCGCTCACGTAGCCGCCAAAACCGATGGCGGCGTCGGGCTGGTATTCTCTGATCAGTTTTTTCGCCTGGGTGCTGGACGTGAACATCTTGACCAGCGCGGCGCTGTCCCGTTTGATGTTGTTCCAGGAGAGGCCGCGGTAAAAGCCGCGGACGTCGATCGCCGTGAAGTCGAAACCGGCCTGCGGGACCAGTCTCGTCTCCATGTGGGTCGGGGTGCCGACGAAGAGGATCTCGACCTCGTCGCCGTACTCTTCACGGATCTTCCCCGCCACCGCCAGTGCCGGGTTGATGTGTCCGCCGGTACCACCGGTCGCAAATAGTAGTTTCATGAGCGTTCCTCCTCAGATTTTCTTGAGTTTTGCGGTCCGGGAGACCGAGAGCACGACACCCATTTCAAAGATCAGCATGAGGAGCGATGTGCCGCCGTAGCTGAAGAACGGGAGCGAGATGCCCGTGTTGGGCAGGACGTCGGTGACGACGCCGATATTGAGGGCTGCCTGCAGACCGACCTGGAACACGATGCCCATCGCCAGCAGAGCGCCGAATTTGTCTTTTGCCTTGATCCCGATGAGGAACCCGCGCCATACCAGCAGCGCGAAGAGGATGACGATGAAGAGCGCGCCGACGAATCCGAGTTCCTCGCAGATGATCGAGAAAATGAAGTCGTTCTGCGGTTCGGAGACGTAGAGCTGTTTCATCTTGGAATTGCCGAGACCGACGCCGAAGAAGCCTCCGGAGCCGATGGCGTAGATCGCCTGGTTGGTCTGCCAGCGGACGCCCAGCGGGTCATAGCTCTTGTCGACCCAGGACAGGATGCGGGGCTGCGCGTGTTCCGGCAGGATCGACGGGTTGTTGATGACGACGATGACCAGAACGACCAGCGCAACGGCGCCGAGGACGAACCAGCGGTAGTTGAATCCGGCGAGGAACATCATCATGACGCCGAGGGCGAAGATGAGCAGGGTGCCGGAGACGTGGTTCTCTTTGTAAACGAGCGCGCAGGTGACGGCCAGGATGAGCAGGTACCACAGCATGTGGACCGTCTTGGCCCTGATCTTGATGAGGCCCCTCCCCTGATTGAACCCCTGTGCCCAGGAGGCGTCCGAGAGCGCGTTGGAATTGATCTCCTTGAAATGCCGGTCCATGTGGTACGCGAAGTACAGGATGATCGCGAACTTCGCGACCTCCGACGGCTGGAACGTGACCGGGCCGAGGGAGATCCACCGGTGGAAGTCTTCAAAGCCGGCGGGCGGCGGCACCAGAAGGACCGCGACCAGGAGGGCGAACGAGACCAGCAGGATGGGGATGGCCGCGCCTTTCAGGATGTGGTAGTCGACGCGGGACATGACGCCCAGGACGATGAGGCCGAGGACCGCGAACACCAGCTGCCGTTTGAAGTAGTAGAAACTGTCATTGAAATAGTAGTAGGAATACGACGAACTCGCCGAGAACATCATGATGAGTCCCAGCGTGATCAGTGCGATAACGATCATGAAAAACGGGATGTCGAGGCCGCCGAGGGCCAGGAATCCGTGTTTTTGTTTTGCGTTCGCGTTTCTTTTTGCCATAATTCGTCAAACTCCAAAATAGATGAGGATGCAGGCAAGGATGCCGCAGAGCATGTTGACTGCTGCAAATACGTAGTTGATCTTCTCTTCGGACCAGCCGCTCTTTTCGAAGTGGTGGTGGATGGGAGCCATCTTGAAGAGACGTTTGCCGGTGGCTTCGGGGTCGGTCCTCTGAGCGATCTTTCTCGTGACCTTGAAATAGAGGATCTGGATGACGTCGGAAGCGCCCTCGACCACATAGATGAAGCCGGCGAGGAGCAGGATGAGCGGGCAGTTGATGGCGTACGCCAGAGCGACGATCATACCGCCGAGGAACATGGAGCCTGTATCGCCCATGAAGCATTTGGCCGGGTGCCAGTTCCAGATGAGGTAACCGGCGCAGGCACCGGCGAGTGCCGCGGCGAGGATCGTGGCGCCGAGGCAGTGGACGAAGACCGCCATGACTGCGAAGGACACGGCCGCCGTGGTCGTGACCGAGGCGCAGAGGCCGTCGATGCCGTCCGTGAAGTTGACCGCGTTGACGGTCGCGTACATGACGATGAAGGTGAAGATGCAGAAGAAGAAGGTGTTGCCGTAGTCCCAGGTCCCGGCGAACGGGATGCGCATGTAGACGTTGCCCGACAGGATGAGGGTGGCGATGTACGCCGCGCAGAGGAACAGCTGGAGCAGCGTCTTCTGGATGACCGTCAGGCCCTCGTTCTGCTCTTTGCGGACTTTGATGTAGTCGTCGGCGAAGCCGATGAGGCCGAAGCCGAGCGCCATGAGGAGACCGCCGTAGATCTTGGCCTTTTCGGCGCCGGCGACGAGGGAGTCCCCTCCGACGAGGTCATAGCCCAGCACTTTCGCGACGAGCACGACCACAAGGAAGGCGACCGTCGTGCCGATGATGAACATGAAGCCGCCCATGGTGGGGGTCCCCTGTTTCTGTTTATGCCAGTTCGGTCCGATGTCGAGGATCGTCTGGCCGAATTTCAGTTTGTGGAGCCACGGCACCAGTTTGATGCCGAGGAGCGCGCTGAGGGCGAAGCCCAGGACAGACGCGCAGATGACAGCTGCAAGTTTCATGATGTTCTTCCTCGTTTCTCAAATAATCTCACGCTTATTCGTCCAGATTGTCGTAGATGTTCTGAATGATCTCTTCCATCTGCATGCCGCGGCTGCCTTTGACCGCGACGACATCGCCGGGCTTCAGCATCCCGGTCAGCTTGGCCGTCAGGTCCGCCTTGTCCTGGAAATCGAAGACCCGGAGCAGACCGTGTTCTCTCGCCGACTGAGCGGCGAACTTCGACATGGGGCCGTAGGTGATGAGCAGGTCGACGCCCGCCTCGGCCATGTACTGTCCGGCGAGGGCATGGGCCTCTTCCGAATAGTCGCCGAGTTCCAGCATGTCGCCGATGATGGCGATCTTCCGTCGGCCGGGCGCTCCCTTCAGCATGAGGGTCTCGGCCATGGCTTTCATGGAGTCGGGGCTCGCGTTGTAGCAGTCTTCGATGACGGTGACGCCGCCCTTCTCGACGATGTTCTCCCGCATGCCGGCGGGACGGTATCCTTTGAGCGCTGCGGCGGCATCTTCGAGGGGGATCTCCAGTTCGAGGCCCACCCCTATTGCGGCCAGCGCATCGTAAACATTGTGCTCTCCGGTCGTCGGGAGTTCGACGCGGCAGCGTCCCTGAGCGGTGACGGCCGTGAAGACCGTGGAATCATCGAGGTACTCGATGTCTTCGGCACGGACATCGGCGGTCTCGTCGTGGATCGCGAACCAGCGGATCCGGTAGTCCGGAAGCTCCACGGTGGACAGGAGGTCATTGTCTTTGTTGAGGAGGATCGGGGAACCCGGTTTCATCCCGTCGAGGAGCTCCAGTTTCGCGGCCAGGATGCCTTCCCGGCTGCCGAGGTTCTCGATGTGCGAGACGCCGACATTCGTGATGACGCCGATGTCCGGCAGCGCCGTTTTCGAGAGTGTAGAGATCTCGCCCTTGTGGTTCATGCCCAGTTCGAGGACCAGAGCGGTGTGTTCCGGTTCGAGCCGGAGCAGGACCTTCGGGAGGCCGATCTCATTGTTCCAGTTTTTATAGGTCTTGTGCGCATGGAACTTTGCGTTCAGGACGCACCAGATCATTTCTTTGGTCGTCGTCTTCCCCACACTGCCGGTGAGGGCGACGACCGGGATATCATATTCCAGCCGGTACGACTTTGCAAGGTCCAGAAATGCCTTCGTCGTATCGGCCACTTTGACAGTGGGCACTTTGCAGCTCACGTCTTTGTGACAGAGGACGGCAGTTGCGCCCGCCTCTACCGCGGAGTCGATGAACTGATGACCGTCGAGCCGTTCCCCTTTGATGGCGATGAACAGGCTGCCGGGTCGCGCCTCCCGGTTGTCGATGACGACCGAGGTGACTTCCGCATGTCCGCTGGCGACCCCTCCGGTCGCCCTTGCGATCTCTTCCGTTGTAAACGTTCTCATGGTTGCTTGCTCCTTGATATATCAATCGGCATTGCCGGTATCTTCGATCTCCATTTCGGTGGTCGTGGTCATGTAGGCCACGGTCACCGTCGAGCCGAGGGCGACTTTCGTCCCCTTGGAAATGCTCTGGGTGTAGGAGGCGCCGGTGAAGTCGTTCGTCATCCCGACGATCTCGACGTTGAGTCCGGCCGCTTTCGCGGTGGACCGCGCCTGGCTCACTGTGAGGCCGGTGAGGTTCGGCACTTCCACGACCTCATCGGTCTTCGCGCTCTTCGTGTAGAGGACGATGACGCCGTTCTGCGGGATGAGCTTCCCGGCTTCGGGGTACTGCGCCTTGACTTTCGGTCCGTCTCCGATGATCCGGACCGTGTATCCGCTCGCCGTCAGTGATTCCTGTGCGGCCTCGGTCTTGAGCCCGACGACACTGGGCGTCTTGACATCCTGCTGGCCCTTCTGGTCGTCTTCGTATTCCGGCTCGATGTTGAGATAGCGGAGCGTATTGCCGATGACTTCGGCCGCCACGGGCGCCGCGGTCTTGCCGCCGGTGAAGCTGCCGTTCTTCGGGTCGTCGATGATGATGATGACGGAGATCTCCGGGTCATCTGCCGGCGCGAAGCCGCAGAACGAGCCGATGTAGTCCTCGGTCGAGGTGGTCAGCTTTTCGGACGTACCGGTCTTCCCCGCGATCTTGTAGCCGTTGACGGTCGCGTTCTTCGCGGTACCGTTCTTGACGACTTCGACCATCATCTGGGTGACGGTGTCGGCGGTCAGTTTCGAGACGACCTGACGGCGCACGGTGGGTTTCGTCACCGAGAGGACGTTCCCGTCGGCGTCGAGCTCTTTCGCCACGATGTAGGGCTGGACCAGCTTGCCGTCGTTGGCGATGGCGTTGATGGCGGTGCAGATCTGGATCGGCGAGACCTGGAAGGACTGGCCGAAGGAACTCGACGCGAGTTCGACGGGTCCCATGCGGTCTGCCGTGTAGTAGGTGATGCCGGGCTTCGGAGCGGCTTCGGCCGCAAGGTCGATGCCGGTCGTCTCACCGAGGCCGAACGCCTCGAAGTAGTTGCTGAATTTTTCAGAACCCAGGCGCTGTGCGACCTGGATGTAGATCGGGTTGCAGGAGTTCATCAGAGAGGTCGTGAAGTCCTCGGAGCCGTGGCCTCTGCGGTTGGAGCAGTGGTACGTGATGTCCTTGACCCGGTAACTGCCGCCGCAGACGAACATCTCGTCCGGCGTGACGACGCCCTCTTCGATGCCGGCCGCCGCGGTGATGCATTTGAAAACGGAGCCGGGTTCGTAGGTGTCGGTGATCGTACGGTTCCGCCACTGGGCGAACAGTGCGGAGGTCGTGGCCTTCGCCCGCTCGTCGTCGTTGGCGATCTTGTCGAGCTCCTCTTTGACGTCGGCCTTCGAGATCTTGTACGGCTCGTTGAGGTCGTAGTCCGGCTGGCTGCTCATCGCGAGGATGGCGCCGGTCTTGACGTCCATGACGATGCCGTAGCCGTAGGTGGCGCCCTGCGTCTCAACGGCATGGGACAGCGCGGAGTCGAGGTAATACTGGACGGCGTTGTCGATCGTCAGCTGGAGACTGGTACCCTCCTGGGCCGCGTAGTAAGTGGCGAAATCGGAGGCGATCTGCCGCTGTTTGGCGTTCTGCGCCGTGATGTTCCGGCCGGTGAGACCGGTGAGTTTCGTGTTGTAGGCGGATTCGAGTCCGGACATGCCCTTGTCGCTGGAGCCCGTAAATCCGATGACGGTGGAGGCGAAGTTGTCGTAAGGATAGAACCGGGTGACGTCGTCCTCGATGCCGAGGAACCGGTTATAGCCCTTGTTCTCATTGCGGAGTTTCTCGACGAGCTGTTTCGTCTTGAAGTCCACCTTCGCTTTGAGAACGATGTATTTCCGTTCTTTCTTGAGACAGTCCGCGAGGACGTCGTCGTAGTCGAGTTCGAGGATGGAGGACAGGCTGGATGCGGCCCGTTTCGCCGTCGACTCGTCGGGGATCTCCTTCGGGTTGATGAAGATCTTCCAGGCGTCGGTGCTCTGGGCGAGGATGTTCATGTTGCTGTCGTAGATGGTCCCCCGGCGCGCCGCGACAACGGTGTCGGACAGCTGTTCCGACTCCGCTTTCCGGCGGTTCTCCTCCCCGTGGATGAGTCCGGTATTGATCATGCCGAACACCCCGATACCGAAGCCCAGTACCAGGGTGAGGATCATGGCGATGTACGCCCGATCCTGCAGCTTTCTATCTGTTTTTCTCGCCATTTTTGGTCCTCCGAAGCGCCCCTTATTTACGACGTTGAGAGTTAGGAAAGTTTTTCCTAACTCTCAATCGCGGGTGCGTTATTCGTTTTTATTGATCTTTAATTTCTGTGCGATGTCTTTGTCGCCGTGGGTCTTCCCGCCGCTGACTTCGACCGCATCGTCCTCCGACAGTTTCACGTAGTTGACCTGATAGTCGGAGATCTTGACCATGCCGAGTTCGTACCTGGCGTACTGGTCTACTTTTTCCAGGGAAACATTGGCGTTGAGCTCCATGTTTCGCCGTGTATTGTCGCTTTCGATGACGCTGATCTGCTGATTGATGGCGTCGAGCTGCTGGTCGAGCTCATCGACCTGGACCTGACTGTAGATCTTGAATCCGAAGACCAGGAACAGGACGGCGGCCAGCGCCACGACCCGGAATGCGACTGCGCGGCTGCGCCGGGCCTCTGCCCGCAGCTGCTTCTGCGATTTCCGGACGACCCGCGGCCGTCGGGCCCTTCGGGTCTGGGGCGTGGGGTTGGGGTGAGTCTTCGGCACCGCTGTTCCCCGTACGGGACGGGTCGGCTCGGAAAGCCTTGCGTTCCGCTGACTGCGATATGAATTCAAATCATACGCGCCACGGTTTCCAGTAGCAGCCATCTGACTCACCTCCCCACTGTGCTGATGTATGTATGTAAAATCAATCGGGTTCTCTGTCTTTGAGCTTTCTTATGCAGCGGAGTTTCGCGCTGCGGCTCCTCGGGTTCTGTTCCAGTTCTTCCTCCCCCGCCGTTTTGAATTTGAACGGGAGCTCCGCGCTGGGCGTCCTGCCGCAGACGCAGACCGGGAATTCCGGCGGACAGATGCAGCCCTGGCAGTAATCGGCAAAGCGCTGTTTGACCATCCGGTCTTCGAGGGAATGGAACGTGATGATGGAAAGGATGCCGCCGTCCTTCAGGACGTCGAACATGCTGTCCAGTGCGGTGTTCAGGACATCCATCTCTCCGTTCACCGCGATCCGGAGTGCCTGGAAGGTCTTCCGGGCAGGATGCTTCGCACGCCGTTGCTTTGCGGGGACCGCTCCTTTGACCAGCTCCGCGAGCTGCAGCGTGGTTTCGATCGGCGCTTCCGTCCTGGCCTTCACGATGGAGGCCGCGATGCGGGGCGCGTTTTTTTCTTCTCCATAGGTATAGAGGATCTTCCGGAGTTCCGCCTCAGGAAGTTCGTTGCAGAGGTCGGCGGCCGTCGGGCCCTCCTGACTCATCCGCATATCGAGGGGCGCGTCCGTATGGAAGGAGAACCCCCGTTCCGGTGTGTCGAGCTGATGAGAGCTCACACCGAGATCGGCCAGGATGCCGTCCACGCGGTCGATGCCGAGGTCGGACAGCGCTTCGGCGATGTGCGCGAAGTTGTCATGGACGACGGTGACCCGCGGGTCGGATCCGATCCGTTCTTTAATGATTTGTATAGCATCCGGGTCCTGATCCATGCAGATGAGTCTCCCCTGTTCGGAAAGCCTCTCGAGGATCTTCGACGAGTGACCGGCGCCGCCGGCCGTGGCATCGACATAGATGCCGTCCGGGTCGATCTGCAGTGAGTCGAGTGTCTCCTGCAGGAGGACGGGGATGTGAGAGAATGTCACTTCACTCATCAGAATACGACCTCGACACCCAGTTCGTCGGCGCTCATGGTCTTGCCGGAATCAGCTTCCACGGAAGCGGCATCCCAGACTTCGAACTTGTTGCCGGAGCCGATGATGAGGACCTCTTTGTCGAGTCCCGCGTAATCGAGCAGGTCGGCTTTGACCGTGAATCGCCCCTGGCTGTCCATTTCCACCAGATCGGCGTTGCGGAAGAAGTCCCGTTTGAAGCGGCGGTATTCCTCTCCGCCGGGAAGGGACTTGACCTGTGCGGCGACCGGTTCCCATTCCTCTTTCGAATAGATATAGAGGCAGTGGTCGGGAGCTTTGCAGACAACGAAGCCGTCCGCGAGAGCGCTGCGGTACTTGGCAGGGATGAACAGACGCTTTTTGGCATCCAGTTTATGCCGAAAATCGCCAAGGAATTCCATGTCGCTCTCACCTCCGCTCCACTTTCCACCATTTTGGTGACATTTTTTGGGATTTCGCCCCACTTTCATACTAACAATATACACTCCGCATTCTGGCATTGCAAGACAGAATTTTTGCGCAATTGTGGTCGGAGAAGGCGGAAAACACAACATCTTGTGTTTGCTGAGGAATTTTTTTGAAAAATTTTTCCCGTTTTTTATCCTTTTTGTCGAAAACCGGCCGTTTTTCCCGCTCCCCTTTGCGCCACGCCTCCCCTTTTTGCGGAAAACCTTTCCGATATATAAAGAGTGTTATTGAAATCTGTTTTCTTCTTTGTTAGAATACTTAGGAACGATAAGGAGGCGTCCCATGCCTCCACGTCTCAAAAACTCTTATCATATTGGAGGATTCAAGAAATGGGAGGATTAGTTTATCTGATTCCGGCCATCGGTCTTGTAGGTCTGGCATACGCTCTGTTCCTTGCAGCGCGCGTCAGAAAGGCTGACCCGGGTACAGAAAGAATGCAGGAAATCTCCGGCCACATCCATGAAGGCGCTCTCGCGTTCCTGACGTCCGAGTACAGAATTCTGGCAATCTTCGTTGCCGTGTTCTTCCTCGTCATCGGTTTCGCGATCAGCTGGCCCACCGCCGTATGCTTCATCGTCGGTGCGCTCTTCTCGGTCCTTGCCGGTTTCCTCGGCATGACGGTCGCCACCAGAGCGAACGTCCGTACTGCAAACGCAGCCCGCACCAGCGGCATGAACAAAGCCCTGTCCATCGCCTTCTCCGGCGGTGCCGTCATGGGTATGTCCGTTGTCGGCCTCGGTCTCTTTGGCGTCGGTCTCATCTTCGCCATCACCGGCCGCACCGACATCCTGTTCGGTTTCAGCCTTGGTGCTTCGTCCATCGCACTGTTTGCCCGTGTCGGCGGCGGTATCTATACCAAAGCTGCTGACGTCGGCGCCGACCTCGTCGGTAAAGTCGAGAACAACATCCCGGAAGACGATCCCAGAAACCCCGCAGTTATTGCTGACAACGTCGGCGATAACGTCGGCGACGTCGCCGGCATGGGTGCCGACCTCTATGAGTCTTATGTCGGTTCCATCATCTCTTCCCTGTCCCTCGGTACCGTCGCTGCCGCCACCGGCATCGTCACCACCGTTACGGACAAACCCTATGGCGCGGTAGCGTTCCCGCTCATCCTTGCCGCCATCGGTATCATCGCGTCCATCATCTCCACCTTCTTCGTCCGCGGCAAAGAGGGTTCCGACCCCGGCTTTGCCCTGAAGATCGGTGAATGGGTCTCTGCAGGCCTCACCATCATCGGCGCGTTTGTCCTTTGCAAGCTGTTCTTCGTCGGCCTTGGCCCGTTCTGGGCTGTCCTTGCCGGCCTTCTCGTCGGTCTTGCCATCGGCACTCTGACCGAGTACTACACTTCTGACAAGTACAAATCCGTCCAGAAGATCGCGGAGCAGTCCGAGACCGGTTCTGCCACCAACATCATCGCCGGCCTTGCTGTCGGTATGAAATCCACCGCCATCCCGCTGCTGCTCATCGCCATCGGCATCCTCATCGCCTATGCGACGGCAGGCCTTTACGGCATCGCTCTTGCCGCTGTCGGTATGCTGGCCACCACCGGTATCACCGTTGCGGTCGACGCCTACGGCCCCATCGCCGACAACGCCGGCGGTATCGCGGAAATGTCCGAACTCGACCCGTCTGTCCGTGAGATCACTGACCAGCTCGACTCCGTCGGTAACACCACCGCCGCTGTCGGTAAGGGCTTCGCCATCGGCTCCGCCGCTCTGACCGCCCTGGCTCTGTTCTCCACCTACACGCAGTCCATCGGCCTTACCAGCATCAGCCTGACCGACGCTCCGGTCGTCGCCGGTGTCCTCATCGGCGGTATGCTGCCCTTCCTGTTCTCCGCGTTCACCATGGAGTCCGTCGGTCGTGCAGCGAACAACATGATCGAAGAAGTCCGTCGTCAGTTCAGAGAGAAACCCGGCATCCTCGCCGGTACCGAGAAGCCGGACTACAAGACCTGCGTCTCCATCTCCACCAAAGCTGCTCTGAAGGAAATGATCGTCCCCGGCCTCATCGCCGTCGCCGCTCCCCTTCTCTGCGGATTCATCCTTGGCCCCACCGCTCTCGGCGGTATGCTCGGCGGCGCGCTCGTCACCGGCGTCCTGATGGCCATCTTCATGGCGAACTCCGGCGGTGCCTGGGATAACGCCAAGAAGTTCATCGAGACCGGCCACCACGGCGGCAAGGGCTCCGATGCCCATCATGCGGCTGTTGTCGGCGACACCGTTGGCGATCCGTTCAAAGACACCTCGGGCCCGTCCATCAACATCCTCATCAAGCTCATGACCGTCGTCTCCACCGTTTTCGCAACTGCTATTGCAGCAGTCGGCGGTATCTTCGGCTAAGCAAAACAACAAAAGACCTGCACCGGTATCGGCGCAGGTCTTTTTTCTTTCAGAATTCGTTCGAACGTGTCGCTTTATTGTTGTACATCGCGAAAATTTCTGATAAAATATTACTGATGACTTGAAGTGAGTTTTGAGTCAAATACCAAATGAAAAAGGGGTAATCAACAATGGCAGAAAAGAAAGGCCTCATCGCTGAATTCAAAGAGTTCATCATGCACGGCAACGTTATGGATCTGGCAGTCGGCGTCATCATCGGTGCCGCCTTCACCGCGATCGTCGATGCGCTGGTCGAGGACATCCTCAATCCGCTGATCGCTCTCCTCGGTGGAGACGCTCTCGTGGACGGAGCTTCCGCACTGTCCTACACCTTCGCCAACGGTGTCACCATGAACTACGGCAACTTCATCGGCGCCATCATCAACTTCCTGATCGTCGGTCTGGTCCTCTTCATCGTCGTCAAGGCGTTCAACAAAGCCAGAAACGCAAAGACGGAAGACGAGCCTGAAGCTCCGAGCGAAGTCGATCTTCTCACCGAGATCAAAGATCTTCTCGAAAAGAAATAATCGCCTAGGAAGAATCAAACTATATGAAAACACTGTACCTTGACTGTGGGAACGGAGCCGCCGGAGACATGATCTCCGCCGCTCTGTGGGAACTCACAGAAAACAAGGAGGAATTCATCGAGGAAGTCAATTCCATCGGGATCCCTGGTGTCAAAACTTATGCCCTGCCCACGCAAAAGCAGGGCATTTTTGGAACTCATTTCCGAGTGACCTACAACGACATCGAAGAGACTCCGAACGTCCTCCCGAAGGACGCCATCGTGGAACTGACCCCCGAGGAAGACCTCAAATATGCTCACCACGAACATCACCATGAGCATGAACACCATCATGACCACGAGCACCATCACGAACACCACTCGCTCAACGACGTCAAGACCATCATCGGGGGTCTGAACGTTTCCGACAAGGTCAAGAAGGACGCTCAGGCCGTCTATGACATCCTCGCGGAAGCAGAGAGCCATGTGCACGGGACCACGGCCACCGAGATCCACTTCCACGAAGTGGGCAACATGGACGCCATCGCGGACATCGTCTGCGTCTGCATGCTGATCGAAAAGCTGGGTCCGGACCAGATCATCGCCTCCAGCGTGAACACCGGGACCGGCAAGGTCAAGTGCGCCCACGGCATCCTGCCGATCCCCGCTCCTGCCACTTCTTACCTGCTTCACGGCATCCCGATCTACAACACCGGCGTCAACGGCGAGCTCTGCACGCCGACCGGCGCGGCGCTCATCAAGTACTACGCCGACTCGTTCGGACCCATGCCGGTCATGAACATCGAGAAGATCGGCTACGGGATGGGCACCAAGGACTACGATGTCGCGAACTACTTCCGCGCCTTCTTCGGCGAAGCGGAGGACGTCTCCGGCAAAGAAGGGACCACGCCCCGTTCCGCCGGCCACCGCCATCATCACGAGCACCCGGTTTCCGCCGACGAGGCCCAGCGCAAGGCGATCTCGAACCGCATCGCCCGGTCCATCGGCCACCTCGAGTCCGTCAAACGGATGGTCGAGGGGAACCGCGACGCGTCCGACATCCTCATCCAGCTGTCCGCGGTCGAGTCGTCGATCGCCAGCACGTCCCGCGTCATCATGAAGGAACACTTCAAGGGCGCGGTGGAACACGCGACAGAACAGCAGTCCGAAGAGTCGCTCGAGAGCCTCTACGGCATCATCGACAAGTTCATCAAATGACCCCTGACATAAAAACAGACCCGCCTCCCGGCGGGTCTTTTTGCGTCGTTCTTTATGTGACTGTCTCAGGCGCCGTGGCCGTTCACGCCTTCTCCGGTGAACTTCACGCTCATTTTGCCGCGGTTCCAGTAGACAGCGGCCGCTTTGTGCAGGATCGGATAGACGATCCGTTTCAGGGCCCGCAGCGGCAGATAGTTCCGGCTCCGGTAAGAGATGTCCGCGGCGAGCCAGGTCGCATAGACATGGTCCCGGAACCCTTCTGCATCCCGGACCTCCGGGAGGTTCAGTCCGGAGAGACCGTCTCCCGAGACGCGGAGGAACCCGGTCTCGAGGTCTTTCACGGAGAGGTCATAACAGCTGCGGTGGTCGTCGAACTGTTCCGGATGACACAGGTAAGCGGCCGCCAGAACGTCCCAGTTGTAGAAGCCTTCGATGCCGAAGACGGCCTCGTTGAGGCCGGCATAGAGGTCCGCTTTGTCCCGGATGAAGTTCCCGGCCGATGTATGGGTGGAATACAGTTTCTCCCGGTATTCCTTCGTTGTAAAGAGGACTTTCAGACAGTTGTTGCCGGTGATGACCGAGACGTTCCGGCCCTTCGTCAGCACGTCATAGGACGCCTGAGGGTCACAGGAAAAGTTGAGCTCGTCCATCGTGTTTTTGGAAAAGACCAGCGGCGCGGTGATCCCGCCCATCAGGACGATCTCTTTCACATTCTCAAAGAAGTGCGGGTCTTTGCGGTATGCGCCTTCCAGATTCGTCAGAGAGCCTGTCGCCAGGACACTGAGTTCCCCGGGGAAACGGTTCGCCTGTTCCGCCAGGAAGTCCGCGGCAGCGCTCTCATAGCGGCCCGGCGCATCGCCTCCGCGGAACACGGGGATCTCCTCCTTGCCGCATTCCTCCAGCATCTGAAGGGTCGCCTCACAGACCTTCTCCTCCCGGCTGTTGCCGTAGGTCGTGGTGACGCCGAGCAGGTCGACGCCCTCCGACTCCCCCATCAGATAGAGAAGCGCGAGGCCGTCGTCGACATCGCTGAAGAGGACGCCGAGCGTGTTGTCGCAATCATATACTACATGCTTCATAAGAAGGTCCTTTCCCAAAGAAAAACAGTCCGCCGGATCAGGCAGACTGTTTTCCTCAAGCTTTGGATATTTATGGAGAGTGAACTCTTATTGTCCAGAACTGCCGTTCGGGCAACAGTTCTGTAAGAGTCAATTGAATTGTATCCAATATATGGCTTCCAGTCAACCCTTTTCACAGGATTTTTACGTCGCACTTTTTTTACAAAAATGCTTCACTTTTCACAATCCTCTCCGAGGACCGCGGCGCGGTCCAGAGAGAACGATACAGCGACCGCTTCCCCGACCTCGAACGGCTCGTGGGAGAGCGTCGCGCAGCGCAGTTCCCGATCCCGGAACCGGACCGTATAGCGATACACTTCCCCGGTGTAGGAACGCTCCAGCACGGTCCCGGTCTCTTCCCCGGCGCCCGGCCGGGAGAGCCGGATCTCATCGGGCCGCAGGACCACGGTACGGGTCCCGCTGCCGTCCGGAACGGTCAGGTAGTTGCGCTCGCCGAAGAAGTCGCCGACCACCCGGCTGACCGGATGTTCATACACGTCTGCCGGCGCGCCGGTCTGGGCGATCGTGCGGTCGAGGAGGACCGCCACCCGGTCGGCCATGCTGAGGGCTTCCGCGGCGTCGTGTGTGACCATGATGGTCGTGATGCCCATGCGGGTGACGAGGTCTTTGACGAAGGCCCGCATGCTGGCGCGAAGCCCGATATCCAGTTTGGAGAAGGGCTCATCGAGCAGCAGGACCCGCGGTTCGACAGCCATGGCCCTCGCGAGAGCCACCCGCTGCATCTGCCCGCCGGAGAGTTCGGAGGGCATCTTTTTTTCATGCCCTTCCAGTTCCACGAGGCGGATGAGGTCAGCCACCCTGTTCCGGATGACGTCCCGTTTCTCTTTGCGCATTTTGAGGCCGAAGCCGATGTTCTGTTCCACCGTCATGTGCGGAAACAGGGTGACGTTCTGGTCCACCAGAACGGCGCCCCGTTTGTGGATGGGCACATCGTCGACGGGTTCGCCGTCGAACAGGACCGATCCGCTGTCGGCCGGAAGGATGCCGGCAATGCAGTGGAGCAGGGTCGTTTTTCCGCACCCGCTCGGTCCGAGAAGGACCGTGAAGGTCCCGTCGGGCACGGTCAGGGAGATGTCTTCCAGCACCGGTGTATCGCCATACTTCTTGTTCAGATGGCGGATCTCGATGGTTGCCATACCGGTCCTCCTTTCACTGTGTGATCGCCCGCGCCCGCTGGTAATAGTGGAGCAGGAAGCGTTCCAGCAGGAACACGACCACCCAGAGGGACACGAGGAAGATGACCGCCATCGCGCTCGCGATGGTCCGGTCGCTGTTCTGGACGAAGGGCAGCATCAGAAGCGGGAACGTCGTCACCTTTCCGCCGCCGATGAGGAGCGTGACGAAGTACTGGCTGAAGGAGACGATGTAGACCATGGAGCCCGCGGTCGCGAGCCCGGAGGCGTTCATCGGCACCGTCACGTGCCAGAGGGTCTTCCAGCCGGTGGCGCCGAGAGTTCGGGCCTGCGGTTCGTACCGGTTCCCGTTCAGGACGAACGCCTCCGACAGGAGCCGCACGCCGTACGGGATGCCCGGCAGGACCTGGATCAGCAGGACGCCGAGAACGGTGCCGGCAAGACCTGCGCGCAGGAACGTGATGTGGATCCCCAGCGCCACGCTCAGGATGGGCACGATGGCCGGCAGCATGACCATGCTGTCGATGAGCCGTTTGCCCCGGAATTCATAGAAGGTCAGCGCTCTGGCCGCCGGGAAGCAGACGAGCAGGGTGACGACCGTCACGAGGAGCGACAGGCCGACGCTTCGCAGCAGGATCGGCCAGGCGTTGCCGGACGGGCCGAACGCGTATTCGTACCCTCGCAGAGAGAAGTCCGAGGGGGTCAGGTCCGGCCACCGCCAGTTGGAGTAAACGCTCCAGACCGCGACGATGACCAGTGGCAGGACGATCGCGAGGACAGCGATCCATTTGAGGAGCCGTTTCATCTCTGTCCACCCGCCTTTCTCAGGGCCCTCTCAAGGAGTTTTCCAAGGCCCAGGATCAGGAGGATGACCACGGTGATGATCGTGTTGCAGGCCATCGCATAGACGTGCTCGCGCAGGTCCACGCTGCTGTAGTAGATGTAGGACAGGACGGGCAGTGCCCGCGGGATGGTCGGTCCGAGCAGCAGCGGCACTTCGTAGGAGCCGAACGCATAGGCGAAGATCATCACAAAGCCGCTCGTGATGGACGGCCAGAGCTGCGGCAGATAGATGTGCCGGACCTTTTGCAGGGTCCCGGCTCCCAGCGAACCGGCGATGCCGTCGTAGCGGGTGTCCAGCGTTCGAAAGACGTCGTAGGTCACATAGGTCATGAACGGCAGCTCTTTCCAGAGGTACGCGAGGATGATCCCCACGCCATTGCGGTCAAAGATCAGCTGCGGGAACGCCTCCATCTCGGAGATGAGCCCGAGGTGGAACAGCAGCCTGGCCACCAGCCCGCTCTGCGTCAGCAGAACGAACAGGAACAGGGCGACGATGATGTGGGGCACATAGATCGGGGCGCGATATACGCCGGGAAGGGGTCTCCCCTTCCTGCGGTTCGTCCTGAGGACGACCCAGGAAAGGCCGAGACCGAGTGCCGCCGACAAGAGAGAGGATGTCAGCGCCGTATAGAGGCTGAACTTCAGAGACTGGATCACGGTGGGGTCCGTCAGGACATGGCGGTAAAAGTCAGTCGTGAACGTGCGCAGGCCGATCGCGGGGAAATAGCCGAAGCTCTCCACGAGACCGAGTACCAGACCCATGAGGAAAAGCCCCACCAGGAACACCAGGAGGGGCAAAACCATCAGGTACGGTTTCCACCGTTGCAGTCGTTTTGTCATGTGATTCAGGCAAGGACCGTTTCGCGCCAGATCTGTTCGATGACCGGCACGAGGCTGGCAGAGACTTCGGGGACCATGTGTGTCGCGAGGACATCCTGCGGCAGCGTGCCCTTTCCGAGGTCGACGGCGGCGAAGGCCGCTTTCTGCTCGTCGGTGAGCTTATTGTTGTCGATGACCGGCAGTTTGCCCGCCACCTTCGGATCGTACTTGTTGAGCTGGCTCTCCGCATCGAGGATGAAGTCGATGACGACCATGGCGCCCGCTTTGTTCGGAGCGGTGGTCGGGACGGCCAGGAAGCTCGTGTTGCCGATCGTACCCTTATCGAAGACGAAGGTCTGCGCGGTCTCCGGATAGGTGCCCTTTTCGATCATGGCAGCGGCATCCAGCGGGTTGTAGGACATCGTGAGGAAGAGTTCGCCGTCGGAGAACAGCTGGTCGAGCTGAGCGCCGTCGGAGGGGTAGGTCTCGCCGTTTCTCCAGAGGAACGGTTTGATCTCCTTGAGGTAATCCATCGCGGGCTGGATGGTCTGCCGGAGGCCTTCGACGTCGTCCGCTTTGCAGGCGGCCAGAGCGTCATAGCCGACCAGTTCGTAGATGATGTTCCGGATGAACGCCGAACCGGTGAAGTCTGTCGCTTCCGGATAGGTGAACTTGCCGGGGTACTTCTGCACGAACTCCTTCAGCTGTTCCGCGCCGTTCGGCAGGAGGTCGGTCTGAGCCGTGTTGCCGATGAAGACGAACTGCGCCTTGCTGAACGGGGCTTCATACCCTTCCGTCGGGTAGGCGAAGTCCATCGTGTTGTCTTTGCTGGCCGCGTCGTAATACTTCGCGTAGTTCGGAAGCTTGTTCACGATGGGGCCGTAGATCATATCCTGCTCTTTGGCGTTGTAGAAGTTCTCGCCGTTGATCCAGAGGATGTCCATGTCGCCGACGGTGGTGCCCGCCTGCTTTTCGTTGGTCATCTTGGCCATGTACTCGTCCGCGCCCATGGCGGTCCGGGTCAGCGTGACATCATACTTTTCTTTGACGGCAGGGGCCACATAGTTGTCGAGCCACTGGTTGATCTGCTCGTCCCCGCCGTATCCGTAGTAAGCGACGGTCGTGCCTTTCGCGGCCTCGACGATCTGTTCCCAGGAAGCGGCCTGAAGATCAAGTGTTTCTTCCGGCTCCGTTTTGGAGGTCCCGCAGGCGGCCAGCAGAAGGACCATGCCGAGCGCCATCAGAAGGGCAAAGAGTTTTTTCATCTGTTTCATTTTCTTTCCTCGTTTCCAGCCATTTGGCGATTTACGGGTTTACGGTTTCCAATGCGTGTTTGCAGGCATATCGATTCTTCCAGGCGGACGCCGTGCTGGCAAGCACGTTTTCCGGAGGTTCGTCCCCCGGGTACACCGGCGGCCCGAACAGAAGATCCAGGACATGCCAGACCCGTCCTCCCCCGCGGGCGAGGGTCGAGCGGCAGGTGCCGCAGTAGACGACGATGTTGTCCGCGGGCAGGGTGTCGAGCCGTTGCCGGACCGCCCGGTCAAGGGCTTCCGGATTCACGTGACCGGCCATGCCGCCGGCGCCGCAGCACCGTGTCTTTTCCCGGGAGTCCTCCGCTTCGACGACCTCATAGCCGAGTTCGTCCATGAGCCAGCGGATGCCGTCATGGATGGCGCGGTCGTTCCGGGTCGGGCAGGAGTCGTGGATCGTGAACACGGTCCCGGTGCCCTTCCCCTTTCCCCGGCACTCGTCCGGGATCCCGATCTCGGGCAGGACTTCCCAGAGGGACCGGGTGCGGACCGTCCCAAAGGTCTCGATCGTCTTCTTGCAGTTCTGGCAGGCGACGATGAGCTCCTCGACGCCCATGTCATCGAGGTCGTTCTGCAGAGAGGCGAACCGCTTTTCAAAGAGGTCTTCCTGCCCCATGTTTTTCGTCGGGAGGCCGCAGCACTTCTGGACCGCTCCCGTGCCCGGGAGCCGGGTCTGCAGCCATCCGAGCATCTGCGTCACTTCCTCCGGAGAGGAAGAGGTCAGACTGCAGCCGGCCAGGAACGCCCGTTTGGGAGCCGGCCCGGGCGCCGGCCTGACGGTCGCCGTGAAGGGTCCGGAAAACCCGAAGTACTGATGGAAGCGGACCGTCGTATGTCCGGAGAGCGGAGAATGCCCGCCGCTCGCCTCCGCGATGGCAGGTCTCGCTCCGTAGAAGACGTCTTTCAACGGCAGTTCTTTTGGACAGACGAGCGTACAGTTGCCGCAGCCGGTACAGGAGTACGCGAGAAGCGGGTCCAGGGTCCCCTTTTCCGCCAGGGGGCGGAGGATCTCCCCGGGGTGCGGTCCGAAGTCGCCCATCATCGGGCACTCGGCCATACATCGCCGGCAGGACGCACCAAGACACTGGCCCGATATCTCACAAGCCAGTGTCCTTGTTTCGTCAGCCGCAATAATTGGCTTTGATCGTGTCATAACGTTTCCGGTTGACACCCATGTCGGAGAACCCGATGCGGGAGCAGGAACGGAATTCGATGAGCTGGGTCTTGTCATCGAAGTAGAATTCGACATCGTCTTTGAACTTCATGCCGGCAGAGACAAAGATGACATAGAGATAGTCGTCTCTCTCTTCCACGGTCTTGATGGTGTCCGGCATGGCAGCGAGCGCCGCTTTGATCTTTTTCTTGCTCTCTTCCCGGGTGCCCTGGTACGGAAGCGCCGGAACGCGCTTTTCGGGCTGAAGGGTCTGGGTCGAGACACAGTTCGGGGTCTGCGGAAGTTCTTTGAACTTGCCGTCTTTGACACCGGTGTTGCGATGCAGCGGGTTCAGCATCATGTCGATCTGAGCTTTGATGATATTCATAGTGTTTCCTCCAATAACAGTCGATGGGTGGCGGTTACTTATTGACGATCGCCATGACCTGCTTCACGACCGGCAGACGGAAGATGTTGTCGATCTGGACACGCTTGCCGAACTTGACAAGGATCTCCGCGTAGGTCGGGTACGGGTGCAGGACGTTGGCCAGTTTTGCCGTGTTGAGTCCGAGGGTCTTCAGGACCTGGATCTCGGAGATGATCTCGCCGGCGCGGTCGCCGATGACGGTGGCGCCGAGGATACGGCCTTTGCCGTCGAGGACGAGTTTGACCTCGCCGATGCTGCCGAGTTTGGTCTCGGCGCGCTCGAGATACTCATAGCTCTCATAGTAGACACGGACGTTCTCTTCACCGAACTGCTCTTTCGCTTCGTCTTCGGTCAGACCGCAGCGGGCCAGTTCCGGGTCGGTGAAGGTGGTCCAGGTGATCTTGTGGGTGTAGTCGACCTTCCGGATGTTGAAGGGCGCGACTGCGTTCTGGCCGGCCAGGATGCCCTGGTAGTTCGCCATGTGGGAGAACTGATAGGGGCCGACCACATCGCCGACGGCATAAACGCCTTTGGCGGAAGTCTCGAGGTTTTCATCGACCTTGATCCCTTTGCGGGTGTAGAGGATGCCGGCCGCGTCGAGGTCCAGCTTGTCGAGGTTCGGGGTCCGGCCGAGGGACATGAGGATGCCGCCGGCAGAGATCTCTTCGACTTTGCCGTCCTTCTCGACGGTCAGGGTGACGACGCCGTTTTCCTGACGGACTTCGGTCGCCTTGGCGCCGGTGCAGATGGTCATGCCCTCTTTTTCAAGCGCTTCCGTGATCATCTGGGAGTACTTCTCTTCCTCTCTCGGGAGGATGCGGGGCATCATCTCCACGACCGTGACTTTGATGCCGATGCGGTTCAGCGCCTGGCAGAGCTCCACGCCGATGGGGCCGCCGCCGAGGGCGATGAGGCTGTCCGGAAGCTCTTCCTGATAGAAGATGTTTTCATTGGTAAGGTAGTCGACGTTCTCGATGCCTTTGATGAAGGTCGGGATCATCGGCGAAGAACCGGTGGAAATGATGATCTTCCGGCCGGTCAGCTGCTCGCCGTTGACTTCGACGGTATGGGCGTCGATGAATTTCGCGTATCCTTCGTAAACGTCATAGGATTTGCCGAGGACTTCGGGAGTCTCGTGCTGATAGATGTTGTTGATGACCGTGCGGACATACTCCAGCGCCTTTTTCGAGTCGTTTTTCGGGGCTTCCCCGGTGACCTTCGCGGCGGTGTGGATCATCTCCGCATAATTGATGAGGGCTTTACTGGGCATGCAGCCGTAGTGGGTGCATTCCCCGCCGGTCTTTCTGCCTTCGATGAGCGCGACGCTCTGGAAAAAGCCTTTTGCCGTTGCCGCGGCGGTCAGTCCGCCGGAACCCGCGCCAATGACGATGACGCCGTATGATTTCGCCATATCCTTATCCTCCTGATAAACTATCACATCGGTTGGGAAGTGCTCAAATGAATTGAGCACAATTTATTACAATCCCATTGTACCATTCGCGTTAGCAGAGCACAACTCACAATTCCGTTCAAAACGTATGGACTTTCTTAACGCTTGACGTATTCCCGGATCCGTTCGAGGAAGGCGGGCTCCAGATACTGGTCCAGTTTCCGGCGGGTCGACTCGTTGACGAGTTCCCGCTCCGGGTCCCGGTATTCGACCCACGCCATGGCGCACCAGGTGACGCCCCGCAGGCAGGTGACCGGCAGGAACACCTTCGTCCGCTCCGGGAGCCCCTCCGCGAGGTCCGGCCGTCCGTTTGCCTTGACTGCCGCGATGTACTGTTCCAGGAACGCATCGATCTGCGTGTCATCGTAGATGATGTCGGTCTTCCAGAACGTGGTCGTCGGCGCGAGGAAATGGCCGAGGTCCTGGGCGGGGTCTCCGTACAGCGGTTTCTCCCAGTCGATGAGGTACCCCTTCCCCGCTCCGTTCATAAGGAAGTTCGTATTGTTGAGTTCGGTATTGATGACGCACCGCGGGAACGGCAGGCCGTTCAGGTCGTCCGCCTTCTTCCACGCGAGGTCGAGCAGTTCGCGGAGCGCCTGTTTCGTCGACGGATCGCCCAGAGGGGAATCGAGGTAGACGGCGACCATGGCTTCACACTCGTCCAGGATCGCTTTGAGGGACTGCTCCGGCGCGACGAGTCCGTTTTCTTCCGGGACGGTCACACTGTGGATGTCGGCGAGGATGTCCGCCGCCTCTCTGAGATCGTCCTCGTCTTCGTAGTCGAGCGGGACGCCCGGCAGGAACTCCATGACGAGGATGCCGCGGTCCAGGTACCGGCAGCTCCCGTCCACATAGAGGACGCGCGGGGTCCGGCCGGAGGACTCGAGGAGCCGCAAAGCGTTCGCCTCGTACTCGATCTGATGGTCCAGGTGCATCTGGCTCCCGTGGTTCACCCGCAGGACCAGGTCCTGCCCGGTGACCGGGTGCTTAAAAAGATAGTTTTCATTGTATTCGCCCTGCGCCAGCGGCAGGTATTCTTCCGCGGGCGTTTCCGGCAGCGACAGCGCCGCCCGGTATTCCGGGGAGGCGACAAGTGCATCGATGGTTTCAGGGATCGGCATTCCGTGCGTCCTTTCTGTTATCGGATATCCTGATAGCGTTCGACGATCTCCGTCATCGGAGCGCCGGTCCGGTAGAGTTTTCGCAGTTCCGGATACTGGTGCAGGGAGATCATCTGCCGGAAGAAGCCCCGGTCCGGATGTCTTCGCGGCGAGGTATAGATCCGGTTTTTCGCAAGTCCCGGCACGACGCCCATGTCCCGCAGGGAGAGCGAGAGCTGGAGGTCTTCCATCAGCGGGAGCGGCGGGAACATCCCCGCCTTGAAGAAGATGCTGCGGGTCAGGAAGATGCCCTGGTCCCCGAACATGATGTGCTGCTGTTTGAGGCGGATCCGGTTCGCGTAGACCGCGTTCACTTTCATCCCGAGGCCGCCGGTGCGGTAATCGATGCCGAAGCATCCCGCCTCATGGGTCCTCAGGACCTCGAAGATCTCCTCCGGGAAGTCCGGGGGCACCTCACTGTCGCAGTGCAGGAAGAACAGCACGTCTCCACTCGTCTGAAGGACCGCCTCATTCATCTGGTTGGCACGGCCTTTCGCGGTCCGCAGGACCGGCCATCCCTGTTCGATCAGATAGTCGACCGTCCCGTCCGTACTGCCGCCGTCGGCAAAGAGAAATTCGATCCGTTCTCTCCAGACAGAAGACGCTGCCCGGAACGGCTCCAGCTGCGGCAGCAAAGCCGGCAGGGTCGACATCTCGTTGTACGACGGGATGATGACCGAGAGCCGCGCGTCGTCCGGCAGTTCCGTCTTCGGGAACGGGAGTTTCCCGGCCCGTTTCAGGCGGGTCCGTTCGCGGAATGCCGCGAGATCGTCCGGGGTGTCGACGTCGTCGAGCGTCCGGACCGTGCCGACGGTAAGACCGGCAGAGCGCAGGCCGGAAAGGGTCTGCTCAAAGACGCTGTCCGTCCCGTATTCTTTCGGTCCAAAGGGCGCATGGCTCGGCGCCTTCAGGCCGATGAGCCAGTAACCGCCGTCTCCGGTCGGGCCGAGTACGGCGTCCCGCTGCTCAAGGATCCGGAACGCGCAGCGGAAGTCTTCCGCGGTCAGTTCCGGGAGGTCGGTCCCGACGAGGACCGCGAAGTCGTAACCGGCTTCGAGGGTCTCCGTCAGCGCCCGTTCCATCCGCTCCCCCAGGTCCGCTCCTTCCTGCAGGAAGAATTCGGCGTTTCCCGGGAACAGGGAACGGAACGAGGGGTCCTCGACGGAAGGCGTCGCATAGACCCGCAGATCCGCGTACACATTCCCCGCTTCAAAGGCGATCGTGTTCAAAAATCCGGTATGGATGGCCGCGCACTCCTCCGGGGTGTAGTCCGGCATGAGGCGCGTCTTGGTCTTCCCCGGTTCCGGCACACGGGTGAACAGGATGACCGCCCGTTT
>JAEIGA010003553.1_pt1 | contig 24385 bp, 25 predicted proteins | sample 9270691 | NCBI WGS metagenome assembly JAEIGA01 (sample SAMN17057246, study PRJNA624740) | gut metagenome | biome: biome; isolation source: fecal sample | host: Bos grunniens | place: China: Xizang | collected 2019 | reverse complement strand
AGATGAGCCTGAGTTGACCAAGGAAACATATTTAGTTCCTAAATATTCACCTAACTTCTTTTCGAATTCCTCACAGTATCTTCCTGATGTTAACCAGAAATCAAGCGCAGAATCTGTAAGGTTTTTCATTTCTTCTGCATCGAAAACTCTGCCTGCATATGAAATTCTGTCACCTTCTTTGTAAGGTGGCTTTTGCATGAAATTATTGTAATATTCCTCAACTAATGAGAGAATTTTTTCTTTTGCTTGTTCTTTAGTAAGGTTTTCTAACATTTTTATGCCCCTGTTCTGAGAAAGTCTTTTATTTGTTTTGTCATTATATCTGCAATGTTTCCGTTGCTCTCAAAAACCTTGGTCCATTCAACAGTTTTTTCAACAGCCTTTTCAACATTCCATACCGGTTTCCAGCCGAAAATGGATTTGATTTTGTCTGTGTTGAGTCTTAAGAATGACGCCTCGTGTGGTGCATTTTCTTCACAAACGTTAATCCACTTCAAACCATTGCCCCAGGCGTTGCAGAACATTGTTGCAAGGTCTCCTGTTGTGCGACAGTCGCATTCATCAGGTCCCACATTGTAGTAACCTTGAATTTCAGGGTTATGATACTGCTTTTCAGCAATAGTCATATAAACTGAAAGCGGCTCAAGAACATGTTGAAATGGTCTTGTTGAATAAGGATTACGTATTATAATATCTTCATTTTTCATTGCAGCACGTACGCAGTCAGGGATAAGTCTGTCATTAGCGAAATCACCGCCGCCGATAACATTTCCTGCTCTTGCGGTTGAAACTGAAATATTGCTCTTATCAAAAAAGGATTTTTTATAGCTGTGTGTTACAAGCTCTGAACAAGATTTGCTGTTTGAGTAAGGGTCATAGCCATCCAAAGGCATGTCCTCTGTAAAAGCAACGTTTGTATCGCAATTCTCATAAACCTTATCGGTTGTTACATTTAAAAATGAACGGACACAGTCTGTTTTTCTTATACATTCACATACGTTAACAGTGCCCATAACATTTGTTTCGTAAGTGTATAACGGGTCTTTATAGCTATCGCGAACAATAGGTTGTGCTGCAAGGTGGAAAACTATTTCAGGTTTTTCTTTTTCGAAAACCGACATAAGGGTTTCATAATCACGAATATCAGCTATATATGATTTTATGTGATTGTCTATCCCTGAAAGTTCATAGAGAGAAGGCTGGGTGGGAGGAGTGAGGGCGTAGCCCACAACATCTGCACCCATATCGTAAAGCATTTTACAAAGCCATGTGCCTTTAAATCCTGTATGACCTGTAACAAGAACCTTCTTGCCGTTATAAAAATTATTTATCATAATTACCATACCTTCCATGGTGCTTTGCCGGTGTTCCATAAATCATCAAGCTCTAATTTCTCGCGTAATGTATCAACAGGTTTCCAGAATCCTTTATGTAAATAAGCGTTCAATTGACCGTCTTTTGCAAGGTTTTCAACAGGCGCTTTTTCAAAAGATGTGCTGTCTCCGTCTATGTAGTCAATAACCTGTGGTTCAAGAACCATAAAGCCTGCATTAACAAGGCTTCCGTCCATATCATTCTTTTCACGGAAGGAAGAAATGTTGTTGTTTTCATCAATATCAAGGCAACCGAAACGTTGACCGATTGAAACAGCTGTAAGCGTTGCAAGCTGGCCTTTTTGTTTGTGAAATTCAACAAGCTCAGGGATGTTAACGTCTGCAACGCCATCACCGTAGGTGAGCATAAATGTTTCATCACCGATGTAATCTTTAACGCGCTTTACACGGCCGCCAGTCATAGTATCAAGGCCCGTATCAACAACAGTAACCTTCCAGGGCTCCGCGTGTTCAGAATGGATTGTTAATTGATTCGATTTTGTAAAGTCAAAGGTTATATCCGAATGATGTAAAAAGTAGTTTGCAAAATATTCCTTTATAGCATACTGCTTGTAGCCTGCGCAAATAATGAATTCATTAAAACCATAGTGAGAATATGTTTTCATAATATGCCAGAGAATAGGAAAACCACCAACATCTACCAATGGTTTAGGCTTGTTCTGGCTTTCTTCACTGATTCGTGTACCATAACCACCAGCAAGAATAACAACTTTCATAAATTCACATCCCCAATATATTAATTATTATAAAAAAATATAGTATACCAATACAAACATATAATACCATATTCCGTTTGCAAAATAAAGAGGAAGAACAATATATTTTGATGAAATTAATAATTTTATATTCGATTAAGGCAGTGAATTTATTGACATACAACAAAATTGAATGATATAATTATAAAAAATGGAAAAGGATAGAGTTGTTTTACTATAAGCAATATGAAAAATCTTTTGGATTCAATTTATTATAATGCTGGGAATTTTATCTATCTTGGGGCTCAAATGATTATTTCAATTATTCTGGTTCATTTGGGTGGCTTTGAAGATGCTGGGTATTTTTCCCTGGCGATGACTATCTCCAACATATTTATAGTTGTTGGAAACTATGGAATAAGAATTTATCAGGTTTCTGATGTTAATAGTCAATATTCGGACAATGTCTATGTGTTATCAAGAATTTTAACTGTGATTGTCTCTATGATTATATGTATAGGGTATTCGCTTTTAATGGACTATTCAATAGGTTTAATAGCCGTAATATTAATTTATGCTGTATACAAATGTATCGAAACCTATAGCGATGTGTTGAGCGGTATCTGGCAAAAAAACGGCAATATGAAAGACGTCGGATTATCTTTAGGATTGAAAGGTATTTTAAATATTATTGCTTTTTCTTCGGTGTTTTTTCTTACGAGAAATCTTTTTGTTTCTGTTGTTGTAATGGCGCTTTCTTCCGCACTTGTGTTGGTTACTTTCGATGTAAGAAAAACAGAATTATACGTAAAAGAAAAATTATTTAGGGAAGAAAAACAATTATCAAAGGTTTGGTTACTACTGGGTGCAAGTGTTCTTTCTATGGCATCATCAACGTTGGTGGCTGTTTTTAACGGTGTTCCCAAAATAATGGTTGAAAAAATTCTTGATGCAGAGGCTCTGGGTGTTTTTTCATCTGTTTCGGTACCCACAGTTGTTATTTCAACATTTGCGGGAGGAGTTTTACTGCCGATTGCTCCTAAAATGGCAGAAAACTACGAAAACGGTAACAAAAAAAATCTGATTAGATTAATGCTTGTAAGCGATTTTATAATGGTGTTTATTGGATTGCTTGCTTCAGTTGGCGCTCTTCTGATAGGTGAAGAGGTGTTAACTTTTATTTTTGGTTATGAAATTTTGCCATATTATAATTTGTTTTATTATATGATATGGGTTAATGTGCTTTTAGCAATGATAAATTGTTATACTACATTATTTATATCAGTCAGACAGTTGAAGTCTCCGTTAATACATTCCGGTTTTGCGTGCATTTTACTAATTTTACTTTGTTCGTACTATATAAGAGAAAATGGGATATTTGGTGCCGGCTGTGCCATGCTTTTTGCATTGGTAGTTCAATTTGTATTTGAAACTGTACATATATCCATAATTATTCTAAAAAGAAAGAGATGTTCCTAAAATGCTAAAAGGAAAAAATAAATTTGACTTTAAGTGGCTAATTGCACCCGCTATAGTTGTTGTGTGGATGCTTACAATATATTGTATAAAAGGCATATATCCATTTGGTGATTCGTCTTTGATTAGTTTTGATTTGCGAGCAGGCAATATGCCGGTTATATATTATGTATACGATATATTCCGTAGCGGAGATTTTACAAAGCTTATATATGATTTTCATACAGCTGCAGGTTTTGCCAGGGATTCGTTACTTGCAATTATTCAACCACGGTTTATTTTTTGTATGTTTTTTCCTCGTGAGCATATTATAAATGCAATAGACTTGTTTTTTGTTCTCGAATTTGGACTAATTGCCTTTACCGCATCATATAGCTTTTCAAAACTTTTCAATAAACTTCCTTTTGCATATAATGTTTTAATATCCGTTATGTATTCTTTCAACGGTTTTAGTTTGATGTATCTTACTAATATAGATTGGCTAGATATAGTTTTGCTTTATCCATTGTTAATGCTTTTTACGATTAATTTGCTTAATGGTAAAAGTAAAGTGCCGTTTTTCATTGTGTTGTCATATTTAATGACTGTATATACCTATATGGCGTTTTTTGTTGTGGTTGGTCTTATTGTTTTCGGTGGTTTATATATTTATATCATTTTAGACAAAGAAAAACGCAAAAAAGCAGTGGTTGGCTTAGGTGTCGGTACAGGCGCATCTCTTGTTGCATCAGCCTATTCTATTTACACTTATGCGGTTAGCATTATGTCTTCTGCCAGGTTTGATACAGGTACATATGTGCGTAATAGCTATACTGGTGCCAAGGAAGAAATATCAGGATTTACAGGCATATTAAAAGCACCTGCAGAAATAGATATAATAGCTATATTTATGTTTTTGGGCACTGCCTTGGCTATAGCCTCGCTTATTGTTATGTGGGTTCGTTTTAAAAATCATAAACAAAGTAGAAAATACACAGTTTTTTTTACAATAGTTGTTCTGATGTTTGTTTGTCAGATTGTATGTAAAGCAACAATGCTTTATTGGCATATGGGTTCATATCAGTATTTCCCTTTTAGGAATGGTTATATGGTATCCTTTTTCTGTTGTTGTATTATAGGTTATTATTTTAGCTGTTTGGGCAAACTTGAAGGTATAAAAATAGAAAAAAACGTTCTGAAATTTATGACTTTAATACCAACATTTATCTGTGCTCTTGTTATTGCATCATATATTGATGTGTTTACATTTAATTTAGATGCTATTTTTGATGTATTAAATACTTCAGTTGCATATCAGACAAGAGGTATGGCATACCCTTACGCCTGTCTTGCTGTTGCTTTAGTAGTATGCTTTATATTTATTAAATTCATCAGTTATAAAACCTTGCGCAATATTCTTACGTTTGCTCTTGTTTTTATTATGGTTGGAATCAATTCTATTTCTTTTATTTCAAGAGGTATATCAGTTGATAAAAGTGATATGTATAAAAAAGAATTAGAAGTTACTGAAAAGCTAACTGATAACGACGAGCTCGGAAGAGTTTGCAGTATTGATGCTTGTCTTGCGATAAATTATCCATATATAGCTGATGTTCATAGTATATCAAACTGGACCCATACGCTTTCGGAAAAACAAATAAAGAGTTTGGCTGATTTAGGATTTTGCTCTAATTTCACCCACGTAAAAGATATGGGGGGGACGGTTTTTTCAAGGGCCTTACTTCGTTTTACCGAAACGGTATCAGGATGTGAGCTTGATAACAGGCTTTATATTGAAAACGGAACAACTGAATCGGGAATGCGCTACCACAAAAACAGATATGTGCTTCCTGCAGCAATTTGTTCAAATGATGTAATCAATGACATTAAAATTGATGACTACAAAGATTTATTTGAATATCAGAATGCAATATATTCTGTAATAGGTGGAGAAGATAATCTTTTTAAGAAGGTAGAGTATAAAAGTGAAATCAAAAATGTAGAGTATAAGGATTACTATTACAATGAAGAAGATGACTCAACAGGGGAAATGAGTCTATTTATTGAGAAAAAAGGTGTTGTAACTTCAAAATTTACTTTTGATGTTGCAGATGAATCTGTGCTATATCTTCATACTGCTTTCAAAGATTCCGATATGATGTTTATGGAGATGTATGTTAATGGCAAACCATTCCATGTTTATGATGGAAAAATTGTTACGGATGGTAATTCGTATAATACAGCCTATTCATTATGGGATAATAACGGCATTCTTGAGCTCGGTGTTTTTGAGAATGAAACAGTTGAGGTAACAATAAAATTCAATGAGGATCATAAAACAGATAAAGCAATCGTTATGTATCTGATGGATACGGGAAAACTCGAGAAGCTTTGCGAGAAACAATCAGGTGCAGATTACACTATAAACAAAAGCCAAATTACACTTAATGTTGATAATAAAAATAATAGCGAGTTTGTTTTTGTTCCGTTATCTTACGATGATAATTGGCTTTGTACTGTTAATGATGAGAATGTTGAACCAATATGCGTTCTCGGGAACTTTATGGGTATTAAAATCAATGAAGGCGAGAATGTTATTTCATTAAAATATTCCGGAACAGATGCATATATTAAAATTGTTGTTTTAATTATCAGCTTTCTTATAGGTTTAGCGTTAGTGATTCTCGAACGAAGAATTAACTTCCCGCGTGGTATACAAGCGCTTGCATTTATTGTATTTTCTTTGATATTTACATCCGGTGTAACTATCCTTTATATTTTACCTATAGGTTATAATGCAATAACTGCTTTAATGTCATTGTTCAAGTGATTTTATTATGAAACCCATCATATGTAGTGCTTATATATGCGCTATATATGATGGGTTTCTTGTCTTAGTAAATGATATGCTTTGCGCCTATAAATATATAAAAATCACTTTACAATACCTGCATAAAAGTTTAAAATAAACAATGTAATTAATTTGAATTTTAAATAGGTGAAGAATGGCTATGAAAACATATGGTACATATTTTCAAAATGATGAAAAACTCCCTGTTAAATATGGTGAAATAAATTTAATCAATCCACCAAGACAAAGGCTCAGAGGAGAAGCTTTGCTAGAAGGTGTTGAAGTATATCCTGTTTTTCAAGGCTTTTGCGGGACAGATTTTGAACTCATGAAAATGGGTAGAGAAGGTAAACTTTGTCCCAAATTTCCAGAGGGCGAAAACCGACTCATCAATGGCCATGAAGGCGTTGTTTGGGTGCCGTCAGAAAATAGGTTTGCCATTGTTCTTATCCGTGGTGGAGATAGCTTTGATCCCACACGCTACACCGAAGATGAAACTTACTTTGAATATGGATGCGATAAAGCGGACGGTCTCTTCTGCGATAAAAACTATTTTAATCCACAGATGCTCCTTCAACTTCCTGATAAATATGAAAACTTAAAAAAACTTCCGTTATCAGTTGCAAAAAAACTTTCTTTTGCAGACCCTTATGCCTGCGCAATTTTTCAGCTTGAAAGAATGGAAGATTTAGGTGAGGCGCAGAATTTTAGGGTTGAAATGGCACAAAACAAGTGTTCTGAAACAGAAGCAAGGGCGCTTTCAAAGAAGAATACATTCAGAAAAACAGTTGTTTTCGGTCTTGGAATGACAGGACTTTTTATTGCCGACCAGATAAGAAGACATTATCCTGAAGCAGAAATTCTTTTTGTAGGCAGAAGCGATGAATCTTGTAAAAAAGTCCAGTTTTCAAAAGAAATTGCAAAGGCTGATTATCTGTGTACCGCAGGTCTTTCTGAAAAAGAAACCGCAGAAAAAATCATGGAGAATCTCCGCGGTAGAGCTACAATGTTTGTTGGCACAAGCGGAAGTAATGTTGAGCATAAAATTGCTTTTGAGCATAAGGTTCTTGGTTGCAATGGCGTTTATAACAGCTTCTCTTTAGGTCCTAAGGTAACTTATGATACCATGCCGTTCGGATTTGAAAATCATCTTATTTTTGCTTCGATTAATTTCCGTCAGGAGCATATGGAAAAAGCAATAAATGTGCTTGTTGATTCGCGCTATGACCAGGTTGTTGAGCTTATTGAAAAAGAGGATTTTATAAAAGATCCTCTTAATGCTTATGAAAATAAAATTTTCTGTAAAGGAGCACCTCTTAAAACAGGTGTAATATGGAATAAAGAATATATAGACGAGGATAAATAAAATGAAAGCTATAGTAATTTCCGAACCCAATAAAATTGAAATAAGAGATATACCTATGCCTCAGGTAAAAGAAGGGGAGGCTCTTCTCAAAATAAAGTATGTTGGTATATGTGGCGCAGATGTTGCATCGTTTACAGGTAACCAACCCTTTACTACATATCCAAGAATTCCGGGGCATGAATTTTCTGCCGAAATAGTATCAATTCCTGAAAACCATAAGGGACTTAAAGCAGGCGATATTGTAACATGTAACCCATATTTTAATTGTGGTGATTGCTATTCCTGTGAACGAGGATTTGTGAATTGTTGTACAGATAATCAGACTATGGGTGTTCAGCGCGATGGTGCATTTTGCGAATATGTTGCTATGCCTGTTGATAGAATCTACAGCGGTAAGGGTCTTTCTGCTGAGGAGCTTGCTCTTATTGAACCATTTTCAATTTCTCAGCACGCTGTTTCCCGTGCAGAAATAAAAGAAACTGACAGTGTTCTCGTAATCGGAGCAGGACCCATAGGGCTTTTTGCTTTGCTTGCCGCAAAGCAAAAATGCAAGAGAATTGTTGTTGCCGATATTCTCGATAATCGTCTTGCACTTGCCAAGGAATATGGGGCAGATGCAGTTGTAAATACTAAAACACAATCTCTTGAAGAGTTCACAAAAGAATTTACTAACGGAAATGGCTTTGATGTTTGTATTGAAGCTTGTGGTGCCCCGGAAACATTCCTCGGATGTATAGAAAATGCTGCTTTTGCCGCTAATATCATTCTTATTGGTAACGGAAAGCGTGAGACAAACTTTGTTCATTCTGTTATTTTGAAAAAAGAACTAAATATTCATGGTAGCAGAAACGCTTTAAAAAATGATTTTATAAATAATATTGACCTTGTTGCATCAGGAAAAGCTGATGTTATGAAAATGGTAAGTGGTGTTTATGATATAAATGATGCACTCAATGCTTTTAATGCACTTGCCAATAATGATGGTACGCTTGCAAAACTTCTTATAAAAATCGGTGATTAAAATATGAGAGAAACTATAATACAATTTGGTGAAGGTAACTTCCTTCGAGGTTTTTTTGATTATTTTCTTGACGTTCTTAATAAAAAAGGACTTTATGATGGGAAGGCAGTTGTTATTCAACCTCGTGAGGGTGGAAGGTGCGCTCTCCTTAACGCGCAGGATTGTAAATACAACCTTTATCTTAGAGGTATAGAAAACGGCGAGATAAAGCAAGAGTATAATTTAATTGAGTCAATTTCAAGAGGTATTGACCCATATAAAAACTACGATGAATATATTTCTCTCGCTGATAACCCTGATTTAAGGTTTGTTGTTTCAAACACAACTGAGGCAGGTATAGCTTTTGACCCGGATTGCAGTTTTATCGATAAACCATGTAAATCATTTCCGGGAAAACTTACTCAGCTTTTGTATAAGCGTTACAAAAATGGTATGGAAGGGTTTATCTTCCTTCCTTGTGAGCTTATTGAAAATAATGGAGATGCATTAAAAAATTGTATTATAAAATATGCTAATCATTGGAATCTGGAAAAAGGATTTGTTGATTGGCTGGAAAACAGCAACACATTTGCCAATACTCTTGTTGACCGTATTGTTACAGGTTATCCTGACGATGATACGGTAAAAAAACATCCTGACGATAAATTCCTCGACACTGCTGAGCTTTTCCATTTATGGGTAATTGAAGGCGATTTTGAATGTGAATTGCCTCTTAAAAAAGCCGGATTTAATATTATTTGGACTGATGATGCAAAACCGTATAAAAAAATAAAGGTCCGCATTCTCAATGGTGCTCACACATCTCTTGTTGCTGGAGCGTTGCTTTCCGGTATCGGAACAGTTGGTGAAGCTATGTCTGATGAGATCACTCTGAGCTTTTTAACAAAGTGTGTGAATGAAGAAATCCTGACAACAATTGGCAACAATGATGAAAGCAGGATATTTGCAAACAGTGTTTTTGACCGTTTCATGAATCCTTTTATCCACCATAAATGGCGATCAATTGCTCTTAATTCTGTAAGTAAATTTGCAGTTCGTGATTTGCCGACTATTCTTGAATATAGGGAAAATAACGGAGAATATCCAAAGTGCCTGACAATGTCGTTAGCGATGCTTATTTATTTTTATAAAAACCATGTCCCTGAAGATTCTGCTGAAATTAAAGAAATAATTAAAAAAGAAAGTATATCTCAAATTTTAAGAGACACCTCATTATGGCAGGCGGATCTTTCAGAAATGGAAGAAAATATAACAGCGTATTACAGTAAAATCAGTCAAGTTGGCGCAAAGGAAGCAATGAAATGGATTGTATCACAATAAATGAAAAAGATAACGTTTGTGTTGACCTTTCAACAGGTCATAAGCGAGCGCTACATAATATTAATAAAGGTGAAGATATAATCAAATACGGCTATCCAATCGGATATGCAACAGAAAATATTTTTGCAGGTGAGCATGTTCATTCTCATAATATGAAAACAAAATTAGGCGATATTCTTACATATAAATATGCACCTGATTGTTGTGAATTACCTGCAAAAGAGCCTTTTGAGATTAATGCATATATTCGTGAAAATGGCGATATAGGAATAAGAAACGATATCTGGATTATCCCAACTGTTGGTTGCGTTAACAGTATTGCAAAGGAGCTTTCCGAAAAAACAGGCGCAATAGACTTCGCTCATCCCTATGGTTGTAGTCAGCTCGGCGATGATATGAAAACAACCCAACTCATATTAAAGGGGCTTATAAACCACCCTAATGCAGGTGGCGTGCTCGTTCTCGGCCTTGGATGTGAAAACAACAATATTTCCGAGATGCAAAGAGTTCTTGGCTTCTGGAATGATAACAGAATAAAATTCCTGACCGTTCAGGATTGTAATGACGAAATTTCGGAAGGTATAGCTCTTATCGAAGAGTTAAAACAAACCGCATCAGGTGATGAACGCGTTCCGGTTTCTGTTTCAAAACTTAAAATAGGCCTTAAATGTGGCGGCTCCGATGGATTTTCTGGCATAACTGCTAATGCTGTAGTTGGCGCTGTTACAGACGAAATCTGCTCTATGGGAGGTGCTGCTGTTTTAACAGAAGTTCCTGAAATGTTTGGTGCAGAAACAATGTTGTTTGATAGATGCATAAATAAAGAGGTTTTTGATAAAGGCGTCAGTCTTATAAATAATTTTAAACAATATTTTAAAAACCATGGTCAACCTGTTTCAGAAAATCCATCTCCCGGCAACAAAGAGGGTGGAATAACTACTCTTGAAGAAAAATCCTTGGGTTGCGTTCAAAAGGGTGGTACAGCTCCTGTTACAGATGTTATTACATATGGAGAAACAGTTGGAAAATCAGGACTAACTCTTCTCGATGGTCCGGGTAACGATATTGTTTCTATAACAAATCTTGCTGCTGCAGGTTGCCACCTTGTCCTTTTTACAACAGGTAGAGGTACACCGCTTGGCGGTGCAGTCCCTACTATCAAAATTGCTTCAAATGATACTATTGCTGCCCAAAAATCTCATTGGATAGATTTTTCGGCATATAGCTTGAACAAAAAAGAAAAGGCGGAAGAATTGTTAGACTTAATAAAGAATGTTGCTGATGGATTGCAGACCAAAAACGAAGTTCACGGCAACAGAGAGATTGCTATATTTAAAGATGGTGTAACATTATGATTATTGATGCACATGCTCATTTGTGGAAAAAACAAAACGGAATTGTAAATAATAAACCTGTAGTTGATGTTGGCGGCGGTAAAAGTGATTTCGGCGGCGAAATTCGTCAGATGATGCCACCATATATGACTGATGGAGAGAATTCTGTTGAGCGTTTTATTGCCAATATGGATTATGCAGGTGTCAGCGGCGCTGTTATAACTCAGGAATATATAGACGGAAATCAAAATGGGTATCTTCTTTCCTGTAAAAGCGATAGAATTAAAATCTGTGCATTGTATGAAGAAAAACCAATGGAGGATATTTCAGGTTTTGACGGAATAAAAATCTGCGCAGGACGTTTGAAGGATAAAAATTTACTTAATCATATGGAGCCTTTCAGCATTGCTGATGAAAAAGGAAAATTTATTTCTATTGACCTTGCGGATGGCAATGAACAAACGGAAATGATGCAAAAAATAATAGAAAAGTTTCCCGATTTAAAAATTGCTATCGGTCATTTTGGTATGGTTACCCGTGAAAATTGGCTTGAACAAATAGCTTTGGCAAAAAACCAAAACGTCTATATTGAAAGCGGTGGTATAACATGGCTTTTCAATTCCGAGTTTTATCCGTTTGCGTCTGCCGTTGATGCAATAAATGAAGCAGCTTCGCTTGTTGGTTTTAATAAACTTATGTGGGGTAGTGATTATCCTCGTACAATGACAGCAATTACATACAAAATGAGTCTGGATTTTGTTGAGAAGACAAATAAAATATCTGAAGAAAATAAAAAGCTTTTTTTAGGTGAAAATGCAAAGAAGTTTTATGGCTTTGCAGATTTATCCATACCTCAAAAAGTAAAAAATATGGTTGAAGATTAAGAAGGTAAATATGAATTTTATAAAAAGGGAGCAGTTAGATTTTCTGGATTGGGAGTTCGGTGTTTTCTTCCATTTCGGAATCCGAACATTTAATGAAGGCCATAAGGATTGGGATATGAAGCCAATGGAGTTATCCTCATTTAATCCTACTGAATTTGACTGTGATGATTGGATAAAAACAGTATATGAGGCAGGCGCAAAATACGCAGTTTTAGTTTGTAAGCACCACGATGGATTTGCCAATTGGCCGTCTCAATATACTGAATATTCCGTTAAAAATACTCCTTGGAAAAACGGAAAAGGCGATGTTGTTCAGGAGTATGTGGATGCATGCCGAAAATATAATATTAAAGTAGGGTTGTACTATTCTCCGGCTCAGTTCGGTTCAGTCCAGATGAATGGTAAAGAATATGATGATTACTTTATAAATCAAATCCGTGAACTCCTTACGAATTATGGTAAAATCGATTATTTGTGGTTTGATGGTTGCGGTAGCGAAAATCATCAGTATGATACCAACCGCATTATCAAAGAAATAAGAAAATGTCAGCCCGAAATCCTTATTTTTAATATGTGGGACCCAGATACACGTTGGATAGGTAATGAGGCAGGGGTTGCTGATATTCCCAACAAATTAACTGTTGATGCACTTGATTTTTCCATTAATAACGAAATCAAGGATTTACTTGATGAGCCAAGGTTTCTACCTGCTGAATGTGATTGCAGAATGCGTTCAGAAAATTGGTTCTTCAGCGAAAATGATGCGCATACAGTTAAAAGTCTTGATGAACTTATGGGTCTGTATTATTATTCTGTAGGCAGAGGTTCCAATTTGTTAATAAACATAGGTCCTGACCGCAGAGGTAAATTACCCGAAGAGGATAAAAAAGCTTTGCTTCAATTCGGCGAAAAAATTCGTGAAAACTTTTCAGGAAACATTCAGTGTGATATTGTTTCAAATGATAAAATCACAACAATTTCTTTTGATACTCAGCTTATAAACCATGTTGTGATTTCTGAAAAGATTACAATAGGTGATGAAATAGAAAGTTTTGAAATCAAAGCGTATCCGGTTCCGTATGGCCCAGCAATAACAGTTTATAAAGGTACAACAATAGGGCATAAAGCAATATGCTTTTTCCCAACAATAAAAACCAACAAGATAGATATAATTTGTGATAAAAATAAAGCTATTAATGTTGAATTGAAATATATTCCTCAGTATAGGCAATAAAAAGCAGGGATTAACTAATCCCTGCTTTTTGTTATCAAAATATATTTTCTAATTCGTTTATAGTTGGCATTGAGTCTGCTGCCCCCATACGGCTTACTGCAATTGAACCGGCCTTATTACCCATATCACAGGCGTCATATATGTTTCCTGTTTTCATATAGTGCAGAGCCATCGCTGCGGTAAAACAATCGCCTGCAGCAGTTGTGTCTACAACATTACTTTTGTATGCAGGCATAATTTTTAAGGTTTCGTTATCCCAGACGGAGCAACCTCTTTCGCCTAATTTAAGCACAATGTACTTTGCCTTGCTTCTTTCATAAAGGATTTTAGATGCTTTTAAAATAGATTTTTCATCAATAGGGAAAATCCCGGTGAGTGCTTCTGTTTCGTTTTCGTTAGGTGAGAGGATTGTTATTCCCTGCATTTTTTCTAAACTGAAGTTTTTGGCTGGTCCACAGTCAACAACGGTTGTAATGTTGTTTTCAACCGCATAATTTACTGCTTTAATAACTGCATCCTCATTTGTTTCAAACTGAACAAGTAAAAGGTCAGTTTCAGGGGATATGTTGGAAATCGCTTTTTCAGGCTCAATTTCGCTATTTGCACCTTCATATACAACAATGCGGTTTCTTCCTTCTGAATCAATTAAAATGGCTGCAAGACCTGTTTGTGAGCCGTTTTTGCATATTCCTGATGTGTCTATGCCAATATTGTTAAGATTTTCAATTAATTTGTGTCCGTTATCATCATCTGCAACCTTGCCGAGCATTTTAACATTGGCTCCAAGTCTTTTAAGAGCGGTTGCCTGGTTAGCGCCCTTACCGCCAAAAGCGTAGCCGTAATCTGTACCCAGAACATTTTCGTGAACCTCGGGTACACGATCCATTTTTAATATAAAATCCATATTTATACTGCCCATTACAGCGCAGTTAAGATTATTGTACATTATAAAACCGCCTTAAAATCATCTGATGCCTGAGAAAGAGTTTTATCTTTTAAGAATAATGCACTTGTTCCAAGTACAAATATATCTGCACCCTTCAGGCTTAATTTTCTGCCGTTTTCAAGGCTTATGTTGCCATCAACCTCTATAGGCACGTTCTGAAGACCCCATTCATTTAAAAGTCTGCGGGCTTTTTCTACCTTGCGTTCTGCTCCTGCAAACATTTTCTGCCCTGCAAAGCCTGGAGATACAGTCATAACGAGAAGCATATCAATATATTCTGCTAAAGGCTCTGCATTTTCAACAGGTGTCTGTGGGTTGAGGGCAAGACCTGCCTTACAACCCTTGCTTCTGATAGCTTCAAGAGTTCTGTGAATATGTTTTTCTGACTCATAGTGAACGCAGATAATATCATCTTTATCAACATTCATTCTTTCAATAAACCTTGCAGGTTCATCAACCATCATATGAATATCCAAGGGGATTTTAGTGGTTTTCTTTATGCTGTTAATAAGGTCAAAGCCTAGAGTGATATTTGGTACAAAAGCACCATCCATAATATCAATGTGAAGGTAATCAATACCTGCTTTTTCAAGCTCTTTAATGCCGTTTTCGAGATTCAATAAATCTGCACACATAAGTGATGCTGATGTCATTTTAGCCATTATATTTAACTCCTATTTAATCCTGTGGGTATATAATACCTGTCATTTTTCTGATTTTATCCATCTGTTTTGTAATGTATAGTGTTTGTTCGGGTGTAATAACAGGGCTTTCTTTTAAGCCTTTTAAAACGCATTCGCTAAAGTGTGTAATCTGCTCCTCAAAGCCGTTACCGGCATAAGGTGTAGGTATTGTTTGGTTTTCACCATTGTTAAGGTGCAGCTCAATTTCCTGTGGTGCGTAAAATCTGTTTATGTGAGCAAATCCTTTTGTGCCGTAAACATAACCTTCGTTAGGCTTTCTTAAAAGAATAGCGCTGGAAATATCAGCTATAGCACCGCTTTTGTATTTAATTAAAGCGCAAGTGTGGCTGTCAACGCCGTTATATAATGATGATTGAGCATTTATTTCTTGAATATCTTTTCCAAGATACCAGCTTGCAAAGTTCAAGCCATAAACGCCCACATCAAGCAATGAGCCGCCACCGTTTTCTGCTTTGAAAACATGGTGGTCCATCTCGTCTTCATCCATTGTGTAGCAGAATTTACCTTCTACACCAAGAATATCACCAAGAACACCGCTTTCAACTATTTCCATCAATTTAAGTGTACCGGGAACAAGCCTCGCCCACATTGCTTCCATAAGAAGAACATTGTTTTTCTTTGCGCAGTCAAACATTTCTTCAGCTTCGCGGATGTTTACTGCCATAGGCTTTTCGCAAAGAACATGCTTGCCGTTGTTCATCATAAGGCATGAACAGGTGATATGACCCGAATGCGGAACAGCAATATATGCCGCATCAATAACATCGGAGAATGCCATTTTCTCATAGCTGTAAAATCTGTTTGGTATATTGAATTCATCACCGAATTTCTCTGCATTTTCTTTGGTTCGTGATGCAACTGCAACAAGCTCTGCATTCTCAACATTTTTAATTGCATTTGCAAATCTGTGAGCGATCGTACCGGTACCAACAATACCGAATCTGATCTTTTTATTTGCCATATGTAAACCTCCGGGAGCATGTTTTTATTTTACCGAATATTATAACTTTATTAAATAATAAATACAAGAATTTAAAAATAATAATTGTTTTGTGATTTTATCACAGAAAAAGTGGTATAATGGGTGTATAATAAAGACACAAACAAAAGAAAGGATGTTTAGCTTATGTCAGTATTAAGTGTAAATAAAAATAACTTTAACGAAATAATAAATAGTGAAAAAGCGGTGCTTCTCGATTTCTATGCAGAGTGGTGCGGTCCATGCCGTATGGTTTCACCTATAGTTGAAGAAATCGCAAATGAGAATCCACAGTATATTGTTGGTAAAATTGATGTGGATGCAGAGGAAGAGCTTGCACTCCAATTCAGCGTGGTAAGTATACCAACTCTTGTGGTTCTTAAAAACGGCAAGGTTGTAAATCAGGTTAGCGGTGCAAGACCAAAGCCGCAAATTCTTGCAATGTTAGAGGGTTAATTGGCGAAGACGATTTTTATCGATGATCTTTACGCCTTTTCGTGAAACCTCAACAATTCCCTCATTAGCAAAATATTTTAACATTCTTGAAACGACCTCGCGGGCAGAACCCATATATTTGGCTATCTGTTCGTGGGTCATTGTTATTGTATCTGATTTTGTCCTGTTGATTTCATCAAGTAAAAATATAGCCAGACGCTTGTCTACGCTCATGAAAAGTACTTGCTGCATAACCCACATTACATCGGAAAAACGGGTTACAGCAGTCTCTAAAGAAAATATTTTAACTTCAGGTTTTTTATCGGCAATATGAGCGAAAGCGGGACCACTTACAACAATGCACTCGCTGTCTTCCTCAGCGTCAACAAAAACATCAAAGGATATTGTCTGGAGTACACATGATGCAGAAAGCATACACATTTCGCCATCGTGTAAGCGGTATAAGGTAATATCTTTTCCTTCCTCGGACATTATATAAACGCGTAGGCAGCCGGAACGAACAAGAAAAACACCCGAACACTCCGTACTGTCATGAATGGTTGTACCTTTCTTGTATGCTACAGTAACAGAATTTTCAATGATATAATTTTTATCTTCTTTGCTGATATTGTTCCAGAAAGGAAAGTTTTGAGAAAAAGTGCTATCAAACATAATAATCACCCCATATAGATTATTTTACTATTGATAGATTTTAATGTCAATGATATACTCGGAATGTGATGTAATCACAGAATAAAATCAAATAAAAATGTAAAATAAAATTAAAGAAGAGGGTATTTATATGGAAAATATCTACGATATAATTATCATCGGTGGTGGCCCTTCGGGTTATACAGCCGCTCTTTATGCCTCAAGAGCCGGTCTCTCTATTCTTTTGCTTGAGAGAATGTCAGCAGGCGGACAGATGGCATTAACCGGTGATATTGAAAATTACCCCGGTTTTGATGAGGGGATAGACGGGTTAACCTTAGGTATAAAAATGCAACAGGGCGCAGAGCGCTTTGGCACTAAAACAGAATACGCCGAGGTTACATCTGTTGACTTTTCAAAGAAAATAAAAGAGATAAAAACAGATTACGCCACCTATTATGCAAAAACAGTTATTGTTTCAAGCGGTGCAAATCCACGTGAGCTTGGTGTGAAGGGCGAAGAGGAGCTTATAAGCAGAGGTGTTCACTATTGTGCTCATTGTGATGGCAGATTTTATAAAAATAAAACAGTTGTGGTGGTTGGCGGCGGCAACTCCGCTGCTCAGGATGCCCTTTATCTTTCAAGACTTGCTCAGAAGGTTTATTTAGTTCATCGAAGAGATGAATTAAGAGCAACAAAGATATACTTTGACCAGCTATCCAAAGCAGAAAATGTTGAGTTTGTTTGGAATAGCGTTGTTGAAGAATTTGTATCAGACGGTAGATTGAAGGCTATTAAAATTAAAAACTTAAAGACGCAAGAAATCAGTGAGATTTCCTGCGACGGAGTTTTTGTAAGCATAGGCAGAAAACCTGCAACAGAGTTTTTGGGTGATGCAGTTGAGCTGGATAATAACGGCTATATAATAGCCGACGAATCAACAAAGACAACGGTTGAGGGTGTATACGCGGCAGGAGATGTACGCACAAAAGCGCTTCGTCAAGTTGTTACCGCAGTTGCCGATGGCGCTGTCGCTGTTCATTACGCTGAAGAATATCTAAGAGGTTAAATTATGCAATATTTTATTTCTTTTCTTGAGGGTATTATTACCTTTGTTTCACCCTGTCTTTTACCTATGTTACCCGTGTATGTATCATATTTTGCAGGCGGAAGAGAAAAAAATACAGCTAAAACAGTTAAAAATACTATAGGTTTTATATTGGGCTTCACAGTTGTTTTTATTCTTATGGGTGCCCTCGCCGGTACATTCGGAAGGCTTCTTAATCAGTATAGGGTAATTGTAAATATAGTTACAGGACTTGTAGTTGTGTTTTTTGGCCTTAATTTCTTAGGTGTTTTTAAAATCAGTTTGTTCAAAGGCGCCAAGAACACAAAAACCGAAAACTTAGGTTTCTTTTCATCAGTTTTGTTTGGTGTTGTGTTTTCTATCGGTTGGACACCTTGCGTAGGTGCATTTTTAGGCTCCGCATTAATGCTTGCGGCTAACAGAGGTAGCGTCCTCGAGGGTGTTTTAATGCTTCTTAGCTATTCTTTGGGTCTTGGTGTGCCGTTCTTTATAAGTGCAATTCTTATTGATAAATTAAAAAGTGCATTCACTTTTATAAAAAAGCACTATAAAATTATAAATACTATAAGCGGCATATTGCTTATAGTTGTTGGTGTGCTTATGGCAACAGGGCTTTTCGGTAAGTTTTTATCACTGCTTTCATAGGAGGTAATATATGAAAAATTCAGTGAAATTGATAATAATTGTAGTGCTTCTTGTTTGCTTGATAGGCGGAGCATCTATGTTATATAATAAATTCAGCAAAGAATATAAAAACGAAGCTATTACCACCACAAATCAAAGTGATAGTAATAGCGAAGCTTCACAAGAAGATTATTCTGCTCCTGATTTTACGGTGCTTGATTATAACGGTAACGAAGTTAAGCTTTCAGATTATGAGGGGAAGCCTGTTGTTCTGAATTTCTGGGCAACTTGGTGCTATTACTGTATGGAAGAAATGCCTGACTTCAATGAGGCAAGTAAGAAATATCCTAATGTTCAATTTCTTATGGTAAATGCAACGGACGGTTATAGAGAAACAGTTGATGTGGCAAAGGATTATGTTGAAAAAGAAAAATATGAATTTGATGTTTTCTTTGATACAAAAGGTGAGGCAGTAAACGCTTATTATGTTAGTAGTTTTCCATCAACTTTTTTTATAGATAAAGATGGCAATCTTGTAACCTATGCAAACGGAATGCTTGATTACGAATCTTTGGAAAAGGGTATTGAATTGATTGTAGGATAACGAGAAAATCGAATAATAACAAATAAATCCACCAGTTTGAAATGGTGGATTTATTTTACTATATTATGCCGAACAGCATTTAACCAATCCAAATGCAACGCCAACAAGCGCTAATGGTAGCAAAAGGATTGCACCTCCTGCGAAAAGTAAGCAACCGATAAGGGCAGGGATGGCAATTATAAACAGAATTACTGCTATTATTTTTGTGATTCCCCACGTGATTTTGAATGTGAGTTTAATAGCCTTAAATAAAAGCCATACAAATAAAATTGTACTTGCAATTTCAAAAATTATTTCAAACATAAATATCTCTCCTTGTTTAATTTATATTTTTACGATGTTTCCTTGATTTCTTTCCAGGAAGTGTAGATTTCCAAATCATTTTTTATAGTTTCAATAACAAACTTTAGTATTAATGCATCGTCTAAAACACCTAAAATTGGTATTTTATCATGCAAAATATCAATTGGGCTTATGGTATAGATAATTGCAGTTGCAACCATTACAAAAGTGGAGTAAGGAATGTTTTTGTATACCCCGTTAATTGTATCTGTAAGCATATCGCATAATTTCGGAACATCTAAAACCCATTTCTTTATGAATGATATATTCCCTAGTTTTTTTAAAAACGAAAGTGTTTTCGTTACAAAGCTTATTGCTTTTGCTTTTAGATTTTCATGCTTATTGTTCATTTCATTTCCTCCATATATTTGCCATTTTTGTTTTTTATTTCTATACCTAGTTTTTTACTGTATATTAAGTTTTTATTAATCTTTTCTGACAGCTTAATGGTGAGAATTCTTTGTCGTGGGGGCATTTCCAACATCTCCTTAGTATATTCGCACATATCTTTGTTGTGATTCAATAATATCATTTTTATATATTTATCTGAATTACAACAACTGCAAAATCAGGGGATAAAAATTTACAATAATTGCAAAAACGGTGTTCGGACTGATGCCCGAACACCGTTTGTTATGTAGTTTGTTCATTTATGAATCTTGCATATTTTTCTTTGTCAATTTTATCTTCAGCAATCATCTGCTCAACCCATAGCTGTAATGTTTCAACCGTAATTGAAATTCTTTCAAGCTCCTTTTGAATAAAAACAAAATCTTTGATTTCGTCATCCTCAATAATACCATCTGCAGTGATTTCAATCAGACGCTCCTGGTTTTTCTTCATAGAGTTAAGGGAAGAGAGCATTTCGAGAACAATTTGCGTTAAGTCTTTGACCTTGATTTCGGGAACATATTTCTGACCAATAGGGCATTCCTTTGAGCAATAGTGGTTGCAAAGAGTAGGCTCGCCATAAATTTCTGAAAGAAGCATAACTTCTTCGGGGTGAATTTCCAGTTTTCCGTTTTCAATTCTTTCAAGTCTCTCTGGCTGTAATGGTTTACCTGAATCTATAGCCGCATCACATACATCATCTCGTGTCATTTCATGTTCTTTGCGAGTTGCTTTATAAATACTATCTGGCATGTTTTTTCTCCTTTAATTGAGTTCCTAGTGGAGTTGCTTTAAACGTAAAACCTTTGTAATAGTATAACATCAAAGTAAAAATCAAGCAATAGCAATATAAAGAACAAGTGTAATTTGTGATTGTTCTTTGGTTGCGTTTCTGTCTTATCAATGGTAAAATTATCGTGTGCTCTGAAATGTCAAAAGGTGGTGCAGATATGAAGGATAAAGTTTATTCATATTTACTTAAAATCCCTGTAGGTAAGGTTGCTACATATAAACAAATAGCAGAATATCTGGGTAACCCAAAATTAGCAAGAGTAGTTGGCAATATACTTCATAATAATCCGTCTGAAGAAAAATATCCTTGTTATAAAGTCGTAAACAGTAAGGGTCAATTATCGTATAGTTTTGCTTTCGGAGGAATAGAAAATCAAAAAGAAAAATTAGAAGCAGAGGGTATAGAGGTTGTAAATTACAAAGTCGATTTACAAAAATATGGTGTTTGAATTATGAAAAAAGTAATCGTTATAGGTTGTCCCGGTAGCGGTAAAACGACCTTTGCGGAGCAACTGCAGAAATCCACAGACCTGCCTCTGTATTATCTCGATGCTATCTGGCATAAGCCTGATAAAACTCATATTCCGCGAGAAGAATTTGACGAAAGAATTCGGGAGATATTTAAATCAGATGAATGGATAATCGATGGGAATTACGGTAGAACAATCGAGATGCGACTTAAAGAATGTGATACAGTTTTTCTTTTTGATTTGCCAACAGATGTATGTATACAAGGCGCAATAGATAGAATAGGCAAAGGTCGTTATGATTTACCCTGGTTGGAAACAGAGCTAGATCCGGAATTTGAAGAGTTTATACGAGAATTCCCAAAAACCACCTTGCCAAAGATATATGATTTGATTGAAAAATATAAGGATGAAAAGGAAATAATTATTTTTAAATCACGAGAACAAGCCGATGAGTTTCTTAAAACATCTTGATTTAATATTTATAAAAATGTAAAATTGAAAATGGTGATAAAATGAACACATATTTTAATGAAATAACCGCTAAGCCCGAGAACAAAAATGAAAACGGTGCTGTTTATAAAATTCCAACAGGTGCAATATGTGCAAACGGTGATTTAGGCGTAGTTTTTGATAACGACGAAAAAGACCTTGTGATACATATTTCAAAATGCGATTTTTGGAAGTTTTGCAGCGGCGCTCATGGCGATGGCGGAATAAAAGCTGTTTGTGATCTGCGAATTTCTGATATTAATCTTGAAGATTATAACATTAAGCAATATTTTGATAAAGGTCTTCTTCAATGTAAATTTGGTAACACAGAAATAGAGTTTTTTATTGCTCCGGAGAATATTATTTATTTTGAAATCAAAGTGCCTGAATCAGAAATTTTTTATAGCGTTAATATTTCTCTTCACGATACATGTAGTTCAGTTAACTCTCAATACGAAGAAAAGGGGTTAAAATACTATTCCCGTAAATTCTGTGGTGAAAATATTGATAGAGAGTCAGTAGTTGCAGTTTGCTTAAAAGAAATTGGTTCTGATATAGCAGATGGTTTTAAAATTATACGTTATTGCGTATCTGTTGTTACAAATTTCGATGCGGAAGATTATAAAACTAAAGCTATTGAAATGGTTATAAATAGCAATTACGATGGTGGTAAAACTCGGACACAGAAGAAATGGCAAAAATTTTTCTCATCATCTAAAGTAACGCTTGCGGATAAGGAAATAGAAAAATTCTATAATTCAAGCCTTTACCATCTTGCAGGGTGTATGGGCAACAGAGAATTCCCCCCAGGATTATTCGGTAACTTCATAACTGATGACTTTTTCCCTTGGGCAGGGGATTATCATATGAATTACAACTATGAGGCTCCCTATTATTGCATTTTTTCTGCAAATCACCCTGAACTTTTCGATGGCTATATGGTACCAATTAATGATATGAGAGATGAAGCAAAAAGAATGGCAGGGTTATTCGGTTGTAAGGGCTATGCTTTCCCTGTAAGCTTTGGGCCTAAAGCTCTCGACGTTTATAGTCAGCCCGATTGCAAGGAACATGGTGTTCTGTTCCTTGGTCAGAAAAGCCACGCCGCATATGCTTGCGTAATCCCTATAATGCATTGGTTCTCCACTTATGATAAGGAGTATGCTCTTGAAAATTACTATGATTTTATTTTAAATACTGCAGCATTCTGGGAAGATTATCTTGTTAAGGAAAAGGGCAGATATGTAATTAAATGCGATGCTGCTCACGAGATTCCATATTACCGAGGTAAAGATTTTAAGTATATCACTCATTTCGGACAAGTTAACACAATAAACGCCATAAACTCTCTCGGCCTTGTAAAGCTTTTGTTCAATGGTGTTTATGATATGGCAAAAGAGCTTGGACTTAACCCTGAAAAATACGCTTTGTGGGAAGATATTATTGAGAATTTAAGTGATTTTCCAACCTTTATAAAAAAGGGGAAAAAGTGTTTCAGATATTCTAAATTCGGCATCCGTTGGAGAAATGATAATACTGTTGGTCTTCAGCATATTTATCCTGCTTCACAGATAGGCTTCAACTCAGATGAAAAGCTTCTTAAAATTGCAAAAAACACATATTTTATTAATGACAGACGCCTTGATGATAATGGCTCTAACTCCTATCTTCCTGCAGGTGCAAGAATCGGTGTTAATCCTGATTTTCTAATAGAAGGTATACATCAGAACATTAAGGAGTTTGCTCTTCCAAACGGGCTTTTCCGTCATCATGGCGGTGGTATTGAACACTTAACAACAATTCCTGCAACAATTAACGAAATGCTTATGCAAAGCTATGAAGGTGTAATAAGAGTTTTTCCTTGTTGGAATAAAAAATCGGATGCATCCTTTAAAAATCTCCGCGCAGATGGTGCGTTTCTTGTTTCAGCAGAACTAAAAAACGAAAGAGTTACATCTCTTGAAATAAAGAGCCTTAAAGGCAGAATCTGTGCTGTTGAATGTTCAGATGTGAAATCTGTAACCAATAAAGCAGATAATACCGAGATTTCCTTTAATAGGAAAGGGGATACAATAATCTTTGAAACGCAGGCAGAAGCAGAATATATTCTAATATAATTAAAACAGATGGTTGTACAAAACAAGTACAACCATCTGTTTGTTTTCAGACTATAAGCCGGTATTTATTTTTCTATTGACCATTTTTGTTGCATTATAAGTGCAGGTACATAATCATTTTCTCTTGTATAGAACGCGGTAATTAAATCGCCGTTATCTAACTCAATGGTAGATGGATAACCTAAATCGTCAGTGTCTTTT
>JAEIGA010003552.1_pt1 | contig 24392 bp, 22 predicted proteins | sample 9270691 | NCBI WGS metagenome assembly JAEIGA01 (sample SAMN17057246, study PRJNA624740) | gut metagenome | biome: biome; isolation source: fecal sample | host: Bos grunniens | place: China: Xizang | collected 2019 | reverse complement strand
CTGTCCTGGATAGTTGACTGGACCGGCATAGTCCTTATACTCTGTCCATCCTGCCTGATAGTGGGTAAGGATCATAGGTTCATAATAGTGGAAGCTCAGGATGATGTTCGGATCACCTTCAGGAAGAGCAAGCTGCTCGGCAGTGCGGAAAGACTGCCACATGTTGCTGCCGATCACAATGACTCTGTCCTTTTCAAGCTCACGTACGGCATTGTAGCACTCATTGACGATCTTATTCCAATCCTCCGGATCATCAGCCACAGGCTCGTTCATAAGCTCATATGCAACCATCGATGTACTATAGTCCTTCAGTTCGCCTGAGATCTTTCTCCAGCACTCGTAGAATGCTTCCTGCGCCGCCCTCTCAGTAAAAAGAGGCTTCGATGCAGCATTGAAATGATGCGTTCTCAGAATATGAAGATCCACAATAGCCCTAAGGTCATACTTGGCACAGAGTTTCAAAGCATCATGCAGAAGAGCAAAAGCCTCTGCATCTTTAGTTCCATCCTCCAGAAACATCTGCTCCTCATCGATCGGAATCCTGACGTGATCGAATCCCCACTGGGCAATCTGAGCAACATCAGCCTCGGTAAAATAGTTGGCACGGAACTCGCCACGGGCGCCGCTCTGCGACAGCCAATGGGCAATGTTCACACCCTTTTCAATTACGAATCCCTCATCGGAAGCCTTCTGGCAACAAGAAGAAACCGCCACGACGGCAAGTAGAAGAAATAGAATACGTTTCATAGCATTAGATTTAGAAAACTAAAGTTATGAAATTATTATAAAACAACAAAGGAGCAGTTACGAAACTGCTCCTTTGTTATTAATACTCCTCCTCGTTAAAGAAGAAATCGTCCTTAGTCGGATAGTCTGGCCAGATGTCCTCGATGCTCTCGTAGATCTCGCCGTCGTCCTCGAGTTCCTCGAGGTTCTCAACCACCTCAGCCCAAGCTCCCGAACGTGTTGCGTAGTCGATGAGCTCATCCTTTGTTGCTGGCCATGGAGCGTCCTCAAGCTTAGACGCAAGTTCAAGTGTCCAATACATAGTTATTATAGATTAAATAATTAATAATCAGCGCTTTTGATTAAGCTCCCCATTAAAGGGGGCGCAAATATAGATAAAAAAAACTTAATCATGATGTTCTTTTTGCTATTTTTGCATACATTTTTACTTTTTCCAACAAAAACCTTGCGAAATGGCATACACTAAAGAAGAAAGATACGATTTGGCTACAACTGAAGCCATTGCGGAACATTACAGGGAAATTCTCCGACTTCTGGGCGAAGACCCTGAACGCGAAGGACTTATAAAAACTCCCGAGCGCGTGGCCAAGGCACTGCAGTTCCTCACACATGGAATGCACCAGGACGGATCGGAGATCCTCCGCAGCGCCATGTTCAAGGAAGAGTATCAGCAGATGGTTCTGGTGAAGGACATCGAACTGTACTCTACATGTGAACATCATGTAATGCCATTCATAGGCAAGGCTCATGTCGCATATATTCCAAACGGAACGATCACCGGTCTGAGCAAGATCGCACGTGTAGTGGAAACGTTCGCACGTCGCCTCCAGGTGCAGGAAAGACTGACAACTCAGATCCGCGACTGCATCCAGGACACACTCAATCCGCTTGGTGTCGCAGTAGTAATTGAGGCATCACACACATGCATGACCCTCCGAGGCGTTCAGAAAGCCAACGCGATGACCACCACATCAGCATTCAGCGGCATCTTCCTCAAGGACGAGCGCACCCGCAACGAATTTCTGAATCTTATCAAATAAATAATAACACAAAACAAACAATCACGGTCAGCTGACCGTGATTGTTTGTTTTATAGATACGCATCCTCTACGACCTTGGCGCTGCGCGCGATGAAGTCGCTGAGGTCTTTTCCTTTGAGCATGCCGTTGGCAAGGAGAGCAAGGTCGGTGATCTGCTTGAGCATATCGTTGCTTCCGGCGAATGCAGCGAGATCGTCCTTGTGTGACTCTGCCGCAGCAAGGATCTTACCGACGAGCGGGTTCTCCATGTTCACGATGATGTTATACATCTGGGGCATCTCTCCATAGAAGTTCATTCCTCCTCCCATTGCAGACATCTCACGATAACGGCGCATGAACTCGCTCTGGGTGATGAGGATCGGAGCAGCCTCTGCACCAAGGTTCTCTGCCTGTACATAGTACTCGTTACCCTCTGGGAGCGTCGCCTTGAAGATTGTAGAAATCTCCTCCTTCTGCTCATCTGTGAGTTCCGGCTTAGACTTATCTTCCTTAGGTATGAGGTTGTCAACCGTATCAGAGTCCACGCGAGCGAAACGAGCATTCTCGATCTTGCCCTCAAGCAGCTGGACATAGTGGCTGTCGAGCTGGCAATCCATAAGGAGCACGTCATATCCCTTGTTCTTTGCAGCCTCGATGAATGAGTACTGCGCGTCAACATCTGTAGCGTAAAGGAACACAACCTTGCCATCCTTGTCAGTCTGTTCTCCCGAGATCGCAGTCTTGTAGTCCTCAATGCTGAAATACTTGCCCTCAGTGCTCTTGAGAAGAGCAAACTTCATGGCACGGTCACAGAACTTCTCGTCCGAAAGCATGCCGAACTCGATGAAGAGCTTGAGGTTGTCCCACTTCTCCTCGAGCTGCTGACGCTCATTCTTGAAAATCTCGTCAAGACGGTCTGCAACCTTCTTGGTGATGTACGTAGAAATCTTCTTCACATTTGCATCGCTCTGCAGATAGCTTCGTGACACGTTGAGAGGAATATCCGGCGAGTCGATCACACCATGAAGCAGAGTAAGGAACTCAGGGACGATATTCTCGACCGAGTCTGTCACGAACATCTGGTTGCAGTACAGCTGGATCTTGTTGCGAGATATCTCTACGTTGTTCTTGATCTTAGGGAAATACAGGATACCCGTCAGATTGAAAGGATAGTCCACATTGAGGTGGATATGGAACAGAGGCTCGTCTGCCATAGGATAGAGAGCCTTGTAGAACTCCTTGTAGTCCTCGTCCTTGAGGTCAGCAGGCTTCTTAGCCCAGAGAGGCTCAACCTTATTGATTACATTATCCTTGTCTGTGTCGACATACTTTCCATCTTTCCACTCCTGTTCTTTGCCGAAGATTACCGGCACAGGCATGAACTTGCAATACTTATTCAGCAATGCGGAAATGCGTGTCTTCTGCGCGAACTCACTCTCGTCCTCAGCGATGTAGAGTGTAATGACAGTACCTCTGTCAGCCTTCTCGCACTCTTCCATATCGTACTCAGGGGATCCGTCGCATGACCACTTCACCGCCTTTGCACCATCTTTCCATGAGAGAGTCTCGATGGTCACCTTCTCGGCAACCATGAATGCTGAATAGAATCCGAGTCCGAAATGACCGATGATGCTGCTGAGCTGGTCCTTGTACTTCTCAAGGAACTCTCCTGCTGATGAGAAGGCGATCTGGTTGATATACTTGTCAACTTCCTCGGCTGTCATACCGATACCGTTGTCGATGATCTTGAGAGTCTTCGCCGACTCATCAAGCTCGATGCGGACTGCAAGTTCACCAAGTTCTGCCGCATATTCACCCGAAGCGGCAAGTGCCTTCATCTTCCGGGTCGCGTCCACTGCATTTGCCACAAGTTCACGAAGGAAGATCTCGTGGTCCGAATAGAGGAATTTCTTGATCACCGGGAATATGTTCTCGGTGGTTACTCCGATTTTACCTGTTGTTGCCATATAATTATATTTTAATTGTCATTGAGAGAAAACCTTGACTTGTCATATATATGACAGAAAAGGCCGTCCATTACGGACGACCTTGATAAATCAAATTATATTCCAATGCGACATGTCTGCCAAATAGTCAGTCGGACTGTCACTCATCGGCTGGTTTCATATATGTGGGAACTGCCAGACCTGAGATGCAATATCACCCAATCAATCACTTTGTCACCATCATAGATATCCACATAGAAGCTTCCTTCTGATAATTTACCTCGAGAATACCTTTCGGGGGCATCTTCCCCCGGTCCAGTCTTCAAGATTATGTCTCCGGTCCCTAGACCACTTCCATATTCCGTCCTGAGTCCATTGGTTCCCACATCGGTTCCCTGAACGGACAGGTTCCATTCATTCACACCCGACTCCATTGAATTCAGCGCCATAAGAACATTTCCATCCGCCGCATCAACCTGAACCATCAGCAAGGCATCGCCTATAGTATCGGCACCAAAAGTCAGTTTGATATCGTCAGTAATCCAGGCATACCATCGCCTTCCGGAATTGCCGCCCACAAACGACCCGCTTGTATATTCCATGAACTTCCACTCTGCTCCCTCATCCCAGACGCTTTTCCCGCCTGTATCCACGACACATGTGAGATGATCATCCATGTATTCATACACCCCTGCGCTGATTTCGCGCACCTTTCCGTGGAAGCATGAATCTTCGGGCATCTGGTCTTCCGGCATTGAGATGTAGGCATCCAGTCCGATGGACAAGTCTACCATGTCTGCCGGCAGGAGCACATGGTTGCGGTACAACGCCCAAGCATATTCTTCAAGTTCTTTGCGGGTCAACGCATCTATCTTTCCCCATTCGATCTCGCAGGATATGGCCATCAATGCGGCCAAGGCCAAAACGGCAGATTTAAATAAACTCTTCATAGCCCTAGAACTTCATTCCGATTCCTACTCTTACAGCCTGCATGTTGGCATTGATTCCTGTACCCCATTCAAGTGTTCCAAAAACCTTGTTTCCGAACTGCATTCCTACAGGAACGAAGTACATTGACAAATGAGGCTTGACTATATCGTCATATACTGTCAATCCTCCGCCGAAACCTAAAGACGTGTACATCTTGACGGTACGCCCGTGATACCACGACAACCTGGCTACCGGCATCAGCGACAGCTGCGCTCCGCTTTTTATGTCACTGCGCCTGGTGATCTCGTCATATGCGCTATGCCATATGCCTGATGCCGAGGCATTGAAGGTAAGTGTGAACCAATTGCGGAAGTTCAGTCCGAACTCAGCGGAATACCCTCCTGCAGTATATACGGGGCCATTTTCAGGTGCATATATGAGGTCCAACATGGAAGAACCGAAATTCTCTGAGATAAATTCATAGAATGCGGTATGGTCCAGGATAGGTGCGACACCGACAATCACCTCATACCTGTAAGGTTGACCTTCCCAAGTCTGCTTTTCCCGGGCATTCAGAGTGATTGCGGCAAACAAGGCAATAATTGCCGATATAAACAGATGCCTTTTCATAATGTCAAGTTCCGGATTAACGGCTTATAGATGCAATGACGGGGTGATGTGTTGCAACATTCCCCGTCATTGTATCAGATATGCTTTGCAAGTTTCGCCAGCTCAAAGTCTGCCTTGATCTTGTCAATGATGGTGCAGACTACCTGGTGCATCCGGCTTCCTTCCGTATAGCACGCCGGCGCTATGAAATTTACACGGTGCTGACGAAGGAGTTTCTTCGCAACATTGATTTTCTTCTTGTTTTCCGGATTGTAGACTCCGATCGAGTTTCCCCCGAACATCTTGACGATCTTCATGCATGGGACATCTGTCTCACCGTCTCCGAAATAGATCATGTGCGGGAATGGAATTCTCTTGATATCCTCCGCCTGGCTCTCGTTAACTTTTTTGTTATCCCTCACACTGAGGATACCCTTGTTGATCTTGAAGAGAAACTGTGTCTTGGCTGTATAGTCAACCGCAACTCCTGGCCACTCCGCTTCACCTTCCTTATTATATATAAAGGAGCATGCGAATATACGCTTGAATTCGTCAGCGATCTCAGTGCCTTCAATCATTTCAGCCAATCCGGACGAGTTGATGTAATGCTCGATCTTGACGCCCTTGGACTTGCCGTATGCATTGATCATCTTGAACCATTCCTTCACGCCATCAAACAGCTCGACTGATGCACCGAAACGCTTGAAGTCTTCCCTGCGAAGCTTGATGCCGGCCTTGCGGGCCTCATCGAACATCAGCTTCATGTAGCTGAGGATATTGCTGGCGTCCTGTCCTGCAGCGATGTCGTCGCTTTCCTGCCAGAACTCCTGCGGCTTCTTGCCGATCGCCTGGATGAATCCGAACTCCTGCATATTGCCAGGCGACAATGTGCCGTCGAAATCGTAGATCAATGCTACGATAGGCTTGCTTCTCATGATGTATTGATTTGTGGTGACTTCGCCTCACTTTATGGTGATTTTCACCACATTTGGGCGAAAGTCACCACAAATATAACGAATTCTACACGCGCACAAGCAGATTTTTATACTTTTGCGACGGAAATAACTTAAACCGAACACACTTTTGACTATGCATTATTTTTCAAGACTTGAAAACACAATCAAATCCAACTGGAATGGTATCGCGGTAGCGAACTATCGTGGAGAGAGCTTTACCTATGGAGAACTTGCAACTCATATCGCAAGGTTCCATGTATTCTTTGAGGCAGTAGGTCTCAAGAAGGGTGACAAGGTTGCGCTTTGCGCCAAGAACTCGGCAAGATGGGGTATCACATTCTTTGCAGCCAACACATATGAGGCAGTGCTTGTGCCTATCCTCGCAGACTTCCACCCGGAAAGCGTCAACTCTCTCGTTGACCACTCAGAGAGCAAGGTTCTCCTTACAGATACCGACATTTGGACAAAGCTCGATATCACAAAGATGCCGCAGATCCAGGCAGTGTTCTCTTCAAGCGACTTCTCGCTTCTTTATGCTGCTGATGAAAAGATCCAGAAGGCATGCGACGAACTTGACGCAATGTTCGCTGCAAAGTATCCGAACGGATTCACAGCTGAGCATGTTTCATATCCTACAGACAACGACAAGGAACTCGCGATCATCAACTATACATCAGGAACAACAAGCGCCCCTAAGGGTGTGATGCTCCGTTACGAGTGCGTTTCAGAGAACGTGTCATTCGGACAGAAGAGACTCCCATGCGGCCCTGGCGACACTCTCGTGTCAATGCTTCCTATGGCTCATATGTACGGCATGATGTTCGAGCTCATCTATCCGGTATGTAACGGTGCTTCCATCTACTACCTCGGAAAGACTCCGACTCCTGCGCTTCTTCTCGGAGCACTCAAGGAGATCAAGCCATACCTCGTGATCACGGTTCCATTGGTGATGGAGAAGATCTTCAAGAGCAAGGTGGCTCCTATCGTGAATAAGCCTGTGATGAAGGTGCTTTGCGCCATCCCTGGCGTAAACCAGCTTATCTTCAAGAAGATTCGCAACACCCTCCTCGAGGCTTTCGGCGGAAGGATCAGAGAGATCGTAATGGGTGGTGCGGCATTGAATCCGGATGTAGAGAAGTGGTTCCGCAGATTCAAGCTTCCTTTCACCGTAGGTTACGGTATGACTGAAGCCGCTCCTCTTCTCGCATACGAGGATTGGTGGGAGTTTGCATCCAAATCTTGCGGCAAGGCCGTGGATTCAGTCGTAGTGCGAATCGACTCAGAGGATCCATACACTAAGGTAGGTGAAATCCAGGCAAAGGGCATCAGCCTCATGAGCGGTTACTACAAGAACGAGGAGGCAACTGCAGCAGCATTCACTGAGGATGGCTGGATGCGTACCGGAGACCTCGGACTCCTTGACAAGAAGGGCAACATCTACATCAAGGGTCGCAGCAAGAACATGATCCTCTCTGCAAACGGACAGAACATCTATCCTGAGGAGATCGAGGCAGTTGTCAACAACCAGCCATATGTCATCGAGTCAGTGGTTGTGGACAGAGGTGCGAAGCTTGTAGCTCTCGTATACGCTGACGCTGATGCGATGAAGGCAGCCGGTGTTGACTCAGAGACTTTCAAGGCTCAGATCATCTCTGAGGTGAACCTCTCAATGCCAGCTTACAGCAAGATCGGTCTTGTCGAGATCATGACAGAACCATTCGAGAAGACTCCTAAGATGAGTATAAAGAGATTCATGTACAAATAACAAAAAGAAAGGCCATTGGAAATTCCAATGGCCTTTCTTTTTGTTATTTGACTATTACTTTCAGCTTTTCATATGCCCTTTCAGCCTTTGCCAGAGCTGCAACCACTGAGTCGTCGGTCGCAAGGATGACTCCAACTCGTCTGTGGCCTGCGATCTCAGGCTTTCCGAAGAAACGGATCTGAACACCTGGTTCCTCGAGTACCTTCTCAAGGTTAGTGAACTCATACTCCTTGGTGTTACCCTCAACCACGATTGCCTTCGAAGCAGATGGGCCATAGAACTTCACGTCCGGAATAGGAAGTCCGAGAACCGCACGCGCATGGAGCGCAAACTCTGACATATCCTGCGAGATCATTGTCACCATACCTGTATCGTGTGGCCTTGGGGAAACCTCGCTGAAGATCACCTGGTCGCCCTTGATGAAGAGCTCCACTCCGAATATACCGTATCCTCCGAGCGCGTCAGTGATAGCCTTTGCGATAGCCTCCGCCATCTCGATAGCCTCCTGCGACATCGCCTGCGGCTGCCATGACTCGCGGTAGTCTCCATCCACCTGATGGTGTCCCACCGGCTGGAGGAATGTCGTACCTGCACAGTGACGCACCGTAAGGAGAGTGATCTCATAATCAAATGTCACGAATCCCTCCACGATGACCTTACCGCTGCCTGCGCGTCCACCTTCCTGAGAGATCTTCCAAGCCTTGTCAATGTCTTCCGCACACTTGATTGTGCTCTGACCATGTCCCGAAGAGCTCATCACAGGTTTTACCACACATGGGATACCGACCTCCTCGACCGCCTTGTCGAACTCTTCGCGTGTCTCAGCAAAACGATATGGAGAAGTAGGCAGACCCAGCGTCTCAGCTGCAAGTCTTCTGATACCCTCTCTGTTCATAGTGAGACGTGTCGCCATCGCTGTCGGAATCACATTGAATCCTTCCTCCTCAAGCTTCACGAGTCTGTCTGTTGCAATAGCCTCGATCTCAGGAATGATGAAATCAGGTTTCTCTTCTCTGATGACAGCCTCAAGAGCATCTCCGTCAAGCATAGAAAGGACATGACTTCGATGTGCCACATGCATGGCAGGCGCATTTTCATATTTGTCCAATGCCACAACCTCGACTCCATAACGCTGAAGCTCAAGAGCCACTTCCTTTCCGAGCTCACCTGATCCGCAGAGGACAGCCTTCTTGCCCGACTTTGTGAATGTTGTACCGATGTTTGCCATATTATTTTCCGTATCGTTTAAGAATGGTTTCTCCATATGCATCTATGCGTCTGTCGCGGAAGAAAGGCCAGCCGCGGCGCACATATTCTGTTCTGTCGAGGTCAATCTCGACTACCTTTACACCTTCCTCATCATTGCCGAATTCACAAAGGAGTTCACCCTGAGGGCCTGTTGCAAATGAGCGGCCCCAGAACTTGATACCCTTTGTAACGCCGGTAGGGTCATCCTCCTGACCTGTACGGTTCACAGTCACGACAGGAAGTCCATTGGCTACAGAGTGACCTCTCTGCACGAGCTGCCATGCGTCGCTTTGCACCTTCTGCTCCTCGATAGGGTCTGTGTACACTCCTCCAATGGCTGTAGGATAGATAAGGATCTGTGCACCGTTGAGAGCCATGCATCGTGCTGCCTCCGGATACCACTGGTCCCAGCATACGAGCACACCGAGCGATCCCACTGATGTCTCGATAGGGTTGAAGCCCATGTCTCCTGGAGTGAAGTAGAACTTCTCATAATAGCATGGATCGTCAGGAATGTGCATCTTGCGATACTTTCCGGCGATTGTGCCGTCCTTCTCCATCACGACCGCAGTGTTGTGGTATATTCCTGCAGCCCTGCGCTCATAGAGCGATAGAACGATCACTATGCCGAGCTCCTTTGCGAGAGCACCGAATGTCTCTGTCGAAGGACCTGGAATCGGTTCCGCGAGGTCGCAAAGCTGAGCCTCCTCATGCTTGCAGAAGTAAACGGAGTTGTGGAGTTCCTGAAGAACCACAAGCTGGGCACCCTGCTCAGCACACTTTCTGATGTTGCCTTTGAGTTTCTCGATGTTTGACGGAATGTCTGTTCCGCAGCTCTGCTGCACCATTCCTACTTTCAGTATATTCATTGTATCTTATTTATTTGATCTTTGTTTTACAGATTGCCACGGCACTTCGTGCCTCGCAATGACGTGTTGACGTTTTGCATCCTATTGCAGGATGACAGCCGCTAGCGCAGGTAGCCCTCAGGGAACTGCATTGTGATGCAGTGGAGGGATCCATGGCCAGAAAGAAGGGCGCGGCAGTCAATGACGATCACCTTCCTGTCAGGGAAAGCCTTCTGAAGTCTCTCGCGGGCAACCTCGTCAAGCGGAGATCCTGCTCCAGGAAGGAGAACTGCACCGTTGATGATCAGGAAGTTTGCATATGACGCAGGGAGCCTGTAGTCGTCAAGATAAAGCGGCTCAGGGAGCGGAAGCGGAATGAGATTGTATGGCTTGCCATCCAGGGTCTTGAATCCGCGGAGCTGATCCTCCATTGCCCTGAGAGACTCATAGTGAGGATCCTCAGGATCAGTACACTGCATGTATGCGATTGTATCAGGAGAGCAGAAGCGCGCAAGGATGTCCACATGGCTGTCTGTGTCATCACCGATTATGGTGCCATGATCAAGCCAGAGGATCCTTTCAAGTCCGAAGGCTCCGCAGAGCTCCTCGTTGATCTCTTCCTGGCTGAGATATTCGTTTCTGTTCACCGAGCAGAGGCACTCTGTCGTAGTGAGCATTGTTCCGCAGCCGTCGCTGTCGATGCTTCCGCCTTCGAGCACATACGGACGCATGTCTACGCAGAACACATCATCCTGGAATGCGTTCTGGAAGAAGATGTTCCTTGTAATCTGGTTGTCAAGGTCCGAACCGAACTTCAGGCCCCATCCGTTGAACACGAAGTCATAGAGATATTTCTGCCCGTCCTCGCCGAATACGCTGATTCCGCCATGGTCTCTTGCCCATGTGTCGTTGAGAGGACATTCATAGAAGCGGATAGCATCCACATCGATGGTGATGCCCTTGGCTTCCGAAATACGCTGAATGTCAGCCTTGCACTCCTCGATGTCACGAGTGACGATCATAAGAGGTTCATAACGGAGAATGCACGAAGCGATCTCCACATAGCACTCGAGAACCTTCTCGAGCTCATACCATTCTGTCTCGCAATGCGGCCATGTAAGCTGGACTCCGCTCTGCTTTTCCCATTCTGCTGGCAAACGGCTCATATTTTTGCTACCTGTTTTAGTTAGAACTTGATTTAAACGAACAAATATAATAAAAATAAGAAGACGCCCCAAGTACGAGACGTCTTCTTAAGTCTATTTTTGGAATGTTTCCTAGAATGTGATGGTGACAGTGCGGCTCAAAGCGGGATCTGCAGGCTTGGATATAACCTCAGGATGCAGCACAATGCGATCAGGAGAAATGCCATACTTCTTTGTGAGAAGGTTCATGACGTACTCGCCTCTTGCCTTGCTGAGATACTGGTTGCGCTTGAGCGTGCCTGTTGTGCCGTCGGCTGTACCTGCAACTGTAATATGGATCTTTGTATCCTGATCAACCTTGGTGAGGATGTTGTTTGCAATGAAATCCATATGCATCATCTCCTTGTCGTCAAGAACAGCTTTACCGATGTTGAAGAACACCACAGCCGGACCCATCTCATCGAAGAACTCAGTTTCCGAGAATGCCGACTCCGAAAGCTTTGACTTCAGGTTCTTCACTTCCTTGTTGAGCTTGCCGTTGGAAACCTTCAGCATTGCATTATCCTCCTGAAGGGATTCGTTAGCGATCTCTAGCGCCAGAGCCGCGGCCTCAAGAGCTGCAATCTGATCCACTGAAATAGCCTCGAACTCGCCAAGGACGGTCGACGTCCTCACAAATGAAGGCCATCCCAGATCCACTGCAAGTCCCATAGTCACGGTAGGAAGCACTGCCACGCCAGAGGCTCCGCGCACACGGGCATTGACGACAGTCGCTCTCATATCCACAATCAGGTCAAGTCTTTCCACCAGGCGAAGGTTGTGGAGCAATCCGGCACCGGCAGCTATCTCATTATCAGAGAATTCCACATTATCCAATCCGTAGGTGCGGAAGTAACCCGCATGGAGGTAAGGGACGAAATTCCAGAAGCGGGTCTGCTTGTATCCGCCCAATGCGTCGGACATATTCCAAAGGAAGTCACCATGGACATACATATATCCGAATTTTTCGAGATACATCTGCGAGTCGGCATCCCTTGCAGGGCCAAGGAGGGTCGGAGTATCCGACCATACCTGAGAATTGATTCCCTGATAGCCCAGTCGCATACCTACCGCAGGGGTGAACCACTTTCCGAAATTGAAATCGATGCTTGGAGCGATCTTGAGATTTTCGGCGTCAAGCCCTTCGCTCCAGAACACATTGATACCGCCGCCGGCACCGATGAACCAGTTGTCGCCGAATCGGTTGGTTTCATAAGGACCACGGACTACCTTGCCGTTCTCATCCCTGTTACCGTTCTCCTGTGCCATCACGGCAGGAGATGCTGTCAATGAGACAGCCAAAAGAGCCGCAGCTCCAAAAAATAAGTCAAGACGTTTCATAACCACTAAAATTTAAAGTGTCATGAAACGCCTATACAAATTTGGTGTAAAACCTGAATCTTACGCCAAAAATTTTTGAATTGCACTGCTGGAGAGGCTCTTTCAGCCCCCTGTCATCAAGGGAAATTCCAAAATTTCACTTTTTTCGGATAACAAAACTGTCTGTAAAAGATAGATGGTATTGTCCGGCGTTCAACAACGATACGAATAGATAACACAATATATATATGAGCAACATTTCAGTAAACATCACTGAGCTCAAGCAGCTCCTGGAGGCGACACCGGCCTCGCACAACATAATGCTTGTGGGTAACCACGGTATCGGAAAGTCAGAGATCCTTACCGAGTTCTTCAAAGATAAGGATATGCCCGTCGTGGCCCTCTTCCTCGGCCAGATGGCCGACCCAGGCGACCTTATCGGCTTGCCATGCAAAGACGAGAAGACAGGCAAGACTGACTTCATGCCGCCATACTGGTTCCCTGTCGACGGCAAACCCATCGTGCTTTTCCTCGACGAGCTCAACAGAGCCCGCCCTGAGATCCTCCAGACCGTTATGGACCTGGCACTTAACCGCAAGCTTGCAGGAAAGCCGCTTCCTGAGGGCAGCCGCATCATCAGCGCAGTGAATGCCGGTGACCAGTACCAGCTCACCGACCTTGACCCGGCTCTCGTGTCGCGATTCAACATCGTCAACTTCAAACCGACAGCCGAGGAATGGCTCCTGTGGGCAAGAAAGTCTGGCCTGGACCCAAGAGTGGTGGGATTTATCGACGAGAACCGCATCTGGCTGGATAAGGATCCTGACGCAAAGGAAGGCGCGGACACCGGACTGGACAAGACACCTGACCGACGCGCATGGAAAAGAGTGTCAGACGTGATCATGGGCAAAGATGAGCTCAGGGAGATCCACACCAAGCTCATATCCTCGATAGTAGGTCCTAAGGCCGCTTCGGCATTCATCCAGAATGCGGCGACAAGAAAGATACTCAGCGGACGAGATATCCTCACAGGATTCGACAAGACCAAGGTCAAGGACAAGATTGCCGACTACGGCATCCATCAGCTGTCAGTCGTCAACGAAGGTATCTACAGACATCTAGAGGTCGAGAAGGTCAGAGAGGCCGATGTAGAGAAGTACACCCAGAACCTCATGGACTACTTCGAGTATCTCACAAAGAACCGCAAGGAAGCAGCGGCTCACTTCGCCAACATCTATGTGCAGCAGACATACCAGCAGGCGATCAGTTTCATCGCCACAAAGGCTCCTCTGCTCGTCATGCTTCTGGTCCGCTACGTAAAAGGTATAAAGTAGAATGCAGGAAAGGTATACACATATCATGGAGCGATGGTTTATCACTGAACCACCGCTCTTCCAAGTGCTCTGCATCCACGAACTGGTACAGAACACACATATGTCATGTCCTCTGAGAAGCGGCAGGAAGCGCATCGAATATCATCCTGAGATCGTCAGGGAGATGAGCGACGAGGCGTTGGAGGAGGCGCTTAGGGCAGAAGCCGTCAGACTTCTGCTCAAGCATCCTTATGAGCGACGTCCCGACGGATGCAGTCAGAAGTCTATGGGCAAGGCAAGCAATCTTGTCATCGGAGACAACTACAAGCACCCGAGATTCAGGATAGAGACTCCCGAGGAAATGGGATTGAAGTCAGGGATGAACTACGAGTGGTATGCACGCATGATCGAGCAGCAGGAAGACCAGCAGGGCTCCGGACAGGGCGAGGATGAGCATGACGGCAAGGGAGGCACGACTTCCGATCAGGATGGCGACGCACCAGGTACGGAAACAGAACAGGGCGGAGACAAGTTCAGAGACCTGGCGGAGCTCTGGGATGAGGACGAGCTTACCGTCCAGATGATCAACGAAGTGATCAGCAACACCAAGAGCTGGGGATCGCTGGGAGGCAGTCTTGCAGAAAAGCTTAAGGCCAGTCTCCAAGCCAAGATCAATTGGAGGACCGTCTTTTCCGGTTTCCGTGCCAGCATCATATCCTCTAAGAGAAAGCTCACCAGGATGAGACCGAACCGCAGGACAGGATTCGACAACATGGGCAGCGTTCGACGCTTCGACACCAAGCTTCTTGTTGCCGTAGATGTATCCGGATCAATATCCAGCAAGAATCTGGCATATTTCTATGGAGTGATCAACAGCGCGTTCAGATATGGATTCGAGTCCATTGACGTGATTCAGTTCGACCACGGAGTACGCGCCGTACATAACCTCAAGAAAGTGATCAGGGACGTGGCTGTCCTTGGCCGAGGAGGCACATCCTTCCAGGAACCGATCAACTATGCCCACGAACATGAATATGACGGGCTGGTGATCCTGACAGACGGATACGCTCCGCAGCCGTCTATACCAGAGGGATTCAAGACCCACATTCTCTGGGTATGCGAAGACGAATCCTGTCTGGAACAGCACAGGAACTGGATGCAGAAGTCAGGAAGGACCTGCGTCATGCAGATTCTCTAAGAAAAATAAGGATGTCACATCGTCGATGACATCCTTATTTTTCATTTCAGGATCTGTGCAGCATGGTTCTTCGTGTCGACCTTCTCGATGATCTCCGTGAGGATGCCGGCCTCATCAAAGATGAAGGTTGTCCTCAACGTTCCCATCACGGTCTTGCCATACATCTTTTTCTCGCCCCATACGCCAAAAGCCTGAAGCATTTCGGTTGCTGTGTCTGCCAGGAGTGTGAAAGGAAGTCCGTGCTTTTCCGCAAACTTCTTATGCGAGGCGACACTGTCTTTGCTGACACCTATCACATTGTACCCCTTCGCCAGGAATCTCTCATAGTTATCCCTCAGATTACATGCTTCCGCCGTACATCCGGAAGTATTGTCCTTCGGATAAAAATATATGATCGTCTTCCTGCCAAGCAATTCGGCTGACCTCACCACATTGCCGTCTTGGTCCATAACCTCGAAATGCGGCATACTGTCTCCAATCTTCAACATAATCTTTCTGTTTTACGTTTCTCAAATATACGATAATAATTGCTAATTTTACGCCATTATGAGAAATCAGGAACTAGAAAGATACATCTACGAAGAAATCGTCCCCAGGTATGGATCCTTCGACGATGCCCACAAGGAAGACCATGCGCTGACGGTTATCAGCCAGGCTCTCAGTCTCATGGAAGGCAAAGACGCCTGGATTGCTTTGAATGAAGACACCGATCCTATATGGAAGACAGACATCGATGAGAACATGCTTCTGGCAGCGGCCGCATGCCATGACCTTGGTCTGGTGAACGGACGCGACAACCACCATATGGACTCAGGAGTGATAATCCGCGCAGACGAGAATCTGAAACAATGGTTCAGCCCCGAACAGATCGAGACAATAGCCCAAGCTGCCGAAGACCATAGGGCATCTGGCAAAGGTGCTCCTCGCAGCATATACGGAATGATTGTGGCTGAGGCAGACAGGGTCATCGACGGCGAAACCATCATCCGCAGGACAGTGCAGTTTGGATTCAAGCATTATCCGAACCTTGACCGTGAGGGACACATAGCGCGAGCAGTGGACCACCTCCACGAAAAGTACGGTCGCGGAGGGTACCTGAAGCTATGGATTCCATGGAGTGAGAATGCCGCCAGGCTGAATGCCCTGCAGGACATCATCGCAGATCCGGATGCCGTACTGCGCGAAGTCACCAGGATATACGAGTCCCTGGCATAGATCACATAAGCCCCTCAGGAGCATCTTTGAACTCCCGGCATATCGCAATGATGTCGGGACCATATTTCTTATACCTGGTCTCCCCAAACCCTTTGACGGACAGCAGTTCCTCTTTTGTGACCGGTATCACAGCAGCTATCTGAAGGAGCGTGTCCTGATGCATGATCGTGTATGCCGGAACATTATCTTTCTTGAAACGTTCCGAACGCCATTGCTGCAATCTTTCACGAAGTTCCTCATTTACAACACCTTGCCCATCCTCAAGCGGTTTCAGCTCACGGAGTTTTCTACGAGGAGCAGATTTTCTTTCCATCAGATTGCACTCCGTCCTTATACGACAGAGACGTTCAATGTCATATATTCCGTCACGGAAACATTCCAATGAACCGAAGACAATGTCCAGGCCGGTCATGACCTCATCCATTGCTTCCTTCAGTTTCCTCCTGGTCTCGCTGCTGTCTATCTCAAGACCGTCGGACGAAAGGGTCTTCTCGCGCACCTCCTTGATCAAAGGCAGGAAATATCCTGCAGACTTGTTCAACCTCTCCTTCAGATACGGATCGTCGACATCAGAGCTTTGGTACTCGATGCTCCTTATCTGCTGACGGAAAGTCTCGGCCACCTTGGACGAGTCATACAAGATCCTGTAGGCATTCTGAAGGTTCTCGTATTCCGTCGGATATGTATCCTTGAGCACCCCGTTCCACAGATTAAGAAGATATCTGAACGACTGACACACCGGATCGAGCTCAAAGATCTCACGATACTGTTCAAAGGCATATCCCTTTTCCTCGCGATCCAGAACACCCGCCACCGAATCCGCATCAGGAACGGCAGCATTGAAAGCAGCCACATGCTCATCTGCATAGATGACAGAAGGCCTTACCGGCGACTCCATCACGATGCCCTCCAGCGAACGGCATCTGGACAGAGCCACGTAGACCTGTCCGAAAGCGAATGCCGCACCGGCGTCTATGATGACATTGTCAAAGGTAAGTCCCTGGCTCTTATGGATGGTTATGGCCCATGCAACACGCAAAGGAATCTGTCTGAATGTTCCAATGACATTCTGGCATATCTCGCCGGACTCATCGTCCAGTTCATATTGGGCATTCGGCCACTCGACAGGATTGACATCTATCAATCGTCCTTCACTGTCGCTGACAGTGACCACTCCGTCAGATATCTTCTCCACCTTTGCCAGCTTTCCATTATAGTAATTGCCTTCGGGATCATTTCTAACGAACATGACCTGGGCACCCGGCTTAAGCTGAAGTTCTTCTTCAGCGGGATATGCACTTTCTGGGAAGTCACCATCCACCTGCGCCACGAACGAATACGGATCGCCCGGAAGTCCGGCCATCTTGCGATTATTGACCTCGTCAGCTCGTGCATTGTGCGTAGTCAGTCTGATCGGTTCTGAGCCGTCCTCCATCACAGGCGGCTGCACTCCCACACGCGAATTGAGTCTTGCCAACAAAGACGGATCAAGCCTGTTCTCCCTTACGGCATTCAGAATCTCAAGGAAATCCGCATCCTTCTGACGATGCACCTTCTGGAGCTCTATGGTTACATACTGAAGTCTGCTCAGTGCCTTCGAATGGAAGAAATACGGCGAAGGATACACCTGCGACATATATTGTCTCTCGCTATCCTTAACTACAGGGGAAAGCTGCTGCGCATCTCCGATCATCAGCAGCTGAACACCTCCGAATGGACGGTCACTCCTGCGGTATTTCCTCAGAGTCATGTCGACCGCATCCAGCAGATCGGCACGTACCATTGATATCTCATCGATTATAAGAAGATCGAGCGTACGGATGATCTTGGCTCTCTCCTTGCGGAGACTCCTATAACGCTCAGGCATCTGATATTCCGTGACAAGTTCCTTTACATCAGGAAGATATGGACAAAGCGGGAGCTGAAAGAAAGAATGGATAGTGGAACCTCCTGCGTTAATAGCGGCTACTCCTGTAGGAGCCAGAACCACGAACCTTTTAGCTATCGTCTTGGTAATATATTTAAGGAATGTCGTCTTTCCTGTCCCTGCCTTACCTGTCAGAAAAACCGACCGCCCCGTAGCCTTGATATATCTCTCAGCAGTCTCAAAAATCACATCCTTCTCCATGACCATTCCATTTTCAGCAAACTTACACATTTTTTTGCAAACCCAAGACGTATCATCATTTTTGCAGCGTGGCACATAAACAACTGCTCAGCAACACATTAAGGATCAATTATCCGTCTAAAAAAGAGGATAATGCTTGTCTAAAAGACTGAATAATAGAGATTTATCTGCCACGCCCCAAATGTAAAAACTTTATTCATATATTTGCAGAGGATTATATGACTGAAATATGAAGAAGATATATTTTGCAGGATCTATCCGCGGAGGAAGAGTTGACGCCGAGCTATACGGCAGACTCATCAAACATATGCAGAAGACAGCCATTGTGCTTACCGAACACGTGGGCAGTCCCCACCTCAATCTGCTCGAACAAGGCAAAAGGGACATTGAGATCTACGACCAGGACATGGCATGGCTTCGCGAAAGCGATGTCATAATCGCAGAATGCACATGCCCATCCTTAGGAGTCGGATACGAGCTTGCATATGCCGAGGCAAAAGGAAAGCCCTGCCATATATTCTATGACAGGACCAAGACCCATTTATCCGCCATGCTGACAGGCAATCCTTACTTCCACATCCATCCATACGAGAACGAGGAGGATATCTACCCTGTCATCGACAGCATAATCTAAGCATCAGATATACGATATTAGCTGATCGATCTCAGCATCTGTTGTAGTCCAACCGGTAACAAAGCGCACGACGCTTTCGCTCTCCCCTCTTGGGCCCCACATCTCAAAACCGACGTTTTCCTTCAGTCTGTCCACCACTTCGTTAGGCAGTCTGAAGAACTGTTGGTTTGTAGGAGAATCGACCTCAACCTTATAGCCTGCAGCCACGAATGCATCCCTCAGACGAATGGCCTTCCGGACTACTCCGCGGGAAATCTCATGATAAAGTCCGTCCGTGAACAAGGCCTCGAACTGAACTCCAAGCAGGCGTCCCTTGGCCATCAGTGCTCCATGCTGCTTGATCAGAGGAACAGGATGTCTCATCAGTTCGGGATTTGTTATCACCACCGCTTCACCGAACAGCGCTCCCACCTTTGTTCCGCCGATATAGAAAACATCACTCAACCTTGCGATATCCGCGAGAGTCACGTCATTGCCTTCAGCGACGAGTCCATATCCCAGACGCGCACCATCTATGAAGAGTGGAATGCCGGCACTGTGACATGCATCACTCAGATCTTCCAGTTCATTCAGAGAATACAGCGTTCCATACTCTGTCGGGAATGATATATACAGCATGCCCGGAGCCACCATGTGCTCATATGTGTCATCGCTGTAAAATTCGGAGATGAAGCCTCTTACATCTTCAGCCTTGACCTTTCCGTCATACGAAGGAAGAGTCAGTACCTTATGGCCGGTCGCCTCGATGGCACCGGACTCATGGACATTGATGTGTCCGCTCTGGGCTGCAAGCACTCCCTCGTGACGTTCGAGAACGCCATCGATCACTGTCGAGTTGGTCTGGGTACCTCCTACAAGGAAATAGACCCTTGCATCCGGAGCCGAACATGCCTGTTTCACGAGTTCCTTTGCCCTGGCTGTATAATGATCGTTTCCATATCCGACCGTCTGCTCGGCATTGGTCTGCAGGAGACGCTCCATCACTTTAGGATGGGCTCCTGCCATATAATCCGTATCGAAGTATATCATATATTTCTAATATTTTGAATTTCTGAGATAAAGGGCGCTCTCACGCAGTCCCCTGAGGATATTCGGGGTGCTGGCCTCTTCCATTTCCACGACAAATGCCGTAGTGCCGGCCTTGTCAAAATTACGGAATATAGGTTCGAATCCTACCATTCCGCTCTGACCGATTTCTCTCTTGTCTTTGATGTGAAGGACCTCGAAACGACCTGGATATTTCTGCATATATTCAACCGGAGCGGCCCCGCCTACCACAGCCCAATATACATCCATCTCGATGAAAACCTTCTCGGGATCAGTATTGACGATGAAATAATCCATCATGGTAGTGTCGCCTACCTTATGGAACTCATGGTCGTGATTATGGTATCCGAAACGGATGCCGGCCTCATTGCATCGCTGTCCGATGGCATTAAGGTATTCAGCCATGACCTTCAGTTCGTTCTCAGTCGAAAGCTTCTGGGCCCATGACATCACCAATCTTGGTATTCCCGCCTTCTTATGAGCCTCTATGCACTCATCCCACCACTGAAGCGCTGCAGTAAAGTCCCCTGTTTCGAACTCCTTTGGAGAAAGAAGGCGTGTCGTATGGGATGATATAAGATCCAGACCTGCCGCATTGACCACCTTTCTGAACTCCACTGGCTCAAGTCCGGAGAACTTGCCGTCCTCATAGCTTGCCGCCTCAACACCCGTATAGCCCATCTGCGCAAGACGGGTCAAGACATATTCATGATTCTTTGCAAACAGTTCCGGGGTTCCGATCAGCTGACGGGCAGAATACAGCTGCACCGCCATCTCTCTCTTCGGAGCGGAGATCTCCTCGGCAAGACGATAGCTTACATAGGCGAACTTCCTGCTGTCAGGGCTCCAGGAATTGACATTGATCGTTCCCTGGCCACCGAACAGTTCCACAAGGACCTTCGGCTGGCCGCCCTCCGCAGGAATCATCCTGAGCTGGACATTCAGGTTAGCCAGATGGTCCCCCGGATCGATTTCATAGTCGTGATAGGCTATATACACAACCTGCTTTCCGTCCGGAGATATATGCGGGAACCATGAATTCATGTCTGTGTCGAAGGTCATCTGGGTCTGTTCCTTGCCGTTAGCCTTCATCCTCCACGCCTGCATCCTGCCTGTCCTGACACTGTTGAACCATATGTATTTGCCGTCCATGCTGTATTCCGGTCCGTCATCCAGACCCGGAGCATCTGTAAGGCGTACTTCCTTACCGCCTTTCACAGGCATCACATAGACATCCGCCGCAGGATCCACATCACGAAAGGCGCAGTACGCTATCATCTTACCGTCAGGGCTTATGCCATGAAGGTAGCTAGGACCTGTCGGTGTAAGTTTCACCGGGTCACCACCCTCAAACGGCACCTTGTAGACATACGAACTCCACCCCTTGTTCTCCGGGTCATTGCTGCTGAGGTAGATCCACTTGCCATCGGCAGAGATCACATGGTCGTTGTTGCACTGGTTTATGTTTCCGGTACTGATCTCAATCAGATCGGTCGATCCATCCGGGGCGATCATATACAGACGGCCATGCTTATTGACCACAAGCCACTCTCCGTCCGGAGTCCAGTTCGGAGCTTCGATAAGGAATGGGAATTCCTTGATCACTTGATGGGTGCCCGTTTCCGTATCATATATCTCCAAATAACTGATTACTTCCTGAGACTGCTGGGCTGAAGCCGCAAACACGGAGGCACATGCCATAAGTGTCGCAATGATAGTCCTGATATTCATATATCTAAGTTTTTTAGGTTCAGTGTATCAAAAGTCGGTCTATTATTTCAAGGGTGATCAGAGATGTTTCCAGAGAGTTGCAGGACGACTCTGTCTTGCCTTGCTCGATCAGGTCCGCAAATTCCTTGAACTCGTAATAGTATTCATTATATGGAAGTCCTTCGCTGATGACCGTCCTTCCCGGCTTTGGTCCCTGACCTGAGGTCGGAGCCGCATGCGGAACCATCTCTGCCTTTCTTGCGATATGGATCTCGTCCAAGATCAGGTTTCCATTCTCACCGGCGATCTCTGTCGGTTGAAAACTGTCATATGATTTGGACCATGTCAGAGTCGCATCCATGTCCTCATATTCCATGAATGCCGTTCCATATACGTCCGTCATACCTTCAGGCGTTTCCATCATGCTTAACCTGCCATTGACTTTCAACGGCCTTCCGAATAAAGCCACCAACGGATATATGGTATAGACTCCCACATCACGCAATGCTCCGGCAGTACCAGGCTTGAAGGCAGTTCCGACTTCGCCCCTCTTCAGTGCTTCGAATTTTGACGAATACTGGCAGAAATAAGAACTGTATTGTCGGACCGGAGCTATTTCACCGATTCTGGCAGCAATCTCCAGATAGTTTGGATTCAAAGTAGACACCATGGCTTCCATCAGAAGGCATCCACTCGACTTTGCAGCCTCGACCATCTGCCTGCCTTCCTCAGCATTTATCGCCAAAGGTTTCTCGCAAAGCACATGCTTGCCGGCCTTCAGACATGCCAATGTGTAGGCGCAATGGGTCTGATTGGGTGTACCTACATACACGGCATCCACCTGCGGATCTGCCGCCATCTCCTCCACGGAAGTATACACCCTGGCGCCATCCGCCAAAGGATTACGGCTTATGAATGACTCTGCGGCATCAACCGTCCTTGAACATACTGCGGTTACCTTCACTCTAGGATCCTGAGCAGCACCCTTGAGCACCCAGTCACTTATCCTTCCTGTGCCTATGATTCCAAATCTTACCATCGGATATTAGATAAACGAATGTAAATATACGAAGTGTCTTGGTGATTTGAAAATGATTTCCGAACTTTGGATGGATAACCACAACTTCAATATTATGAAACACAGACTTTTATTATTCACCTTAATCGCAATGTCACTTATGACTGTCACTTCATGTTGCAACAACGCAAACCCTGCAGATGCAGTATTCGAGAATATCTTCAATAGAAAAAGTGTAAGAAGCTTTACTTCGGAACCGGTTTCAGACGAACACATCGAGGCAATGCTGAAAGCGGCGATGGCTGCTCCTACCGCTGTAAACTATCAGCCTTGGAGATTCGTGGTTGTAACAGACCGCACTGAGCTTGACGCAATGGCAGAGTTTCTCCCATATGCAAGAATGCTCAAGCAGGCTCCTCTTGCAATTGTAGTATGCGGCGAGACCACATGGTTCGAAGGAAAGGAAAATCCATACTGGCAGCAGGACTGCTCTGCAGCGACACAGAACCTTCTTCTTGCAGCCGAAGCACTCGGTCTTGGAGCTGTTTGGACAGGAGTATATCCTGATGTTGAGCGCGCAGGCAGTGTAAGCAACTTCCTTGGACTTCCGGAAACAGTCCAGCCACTCTGCGTCATCCCAATCGGCCACCACGACGGCACCTCACAGCCTAAGGACAAGTGGAAGCCAGAGAACATCCACCACGGGAAGTGGTAAGATGGCTTTGTCCATGACCATCGGCTATCATTACCTCATTACCCAAAATGTCCACCCCGCCAAAAGTGGGAAAATTTAAAAGAAACAAACCTGGTAATGGTGCAAAAAACAGTTGGTAAACTTGCATAAAACTAGTTGGTGGCAACAAGCAAAAAATGAACAGCCTTCCTCAGAGCTGTTCATTTTTTGTTTTGTAGCAGACGGCTTTGCTTATGGCCGTCTGCGGTGCCATGTAGATGATTATTCTTTCTTCTTTTTCTCATTATTGAAATGTAGATACCATTTAACAAAAGCCTGCTGATGTTCAAATGACAAACCTCTGTGTATTCTGAGATTATCTTTTAGATGACCGAAGAAGGACTCCAGAGCATTACTCGTTTTAGGTATGTCGGGATGATCTATAAACTTAAACATATCAGGAATGGCGTTCTTGATGTGAATATAGGTTCTCCTTACAGAGTCGTGAATATAATACTTCTTATTGTCAACAGGAGAGACGGCTTTCTGATTGATGAACTCCTCATATTCTTCATACCATTTATGGAACTCACTGATCCAATACAGTCTATCATTATGAGTCTTTATATGGCTTATTTGGCAGACTAGGCGTCGTAAATGTATGCCAGCAGATGTTCTTGGATGTTGGGTTAGCCAAACCAGACACTCTCGCTCTATATGCGCTAAACATCGCTGTCTAACGGCATGTGGACAGGCTATACGGACGGCTTTTATAATATCTTCAGATCCGTCAGAGGTGACACTGGCGATACGTATACCCATCTGTTTGATCTTCTGCAAGTCAGACTCAATCTCAACCCACTTCTCTTCATCTGTTATGCGAT
>JAEIGA010003551.1_pt1 | contig 24399 bp, 20 predicted proteins | sample 9270691 | NCBI WGS metagenome assembly JAEIGA01 (sample SAMN17057246, study PRJNA624740) | gut metagenome | biome: biome; isolation source: fecal sample | host: Bos grunniens | place: China: Xizang | collected 2019 | reverse complement strand
CTTACGTGCTCCGGGAAGGTTATGCCACCCGCATACCGTTTCGGCAAGCCTCAACGGTTCGCGGGTTCGGATTTGTTTTTTTACCCATTTCCTAGGGCTTACGCCCTAGGCTAAGTTAGGTCACCCGCTGACGCGGGTTCAGAATTCCGCTCCCGTCTTCGCTGCTGCGCAGCTACGCCGTGGCAGGCGCTTACGCTCGCAAAATTTCCCCACCATCGCCCCAACTTCCGATTTATCGCGCCGTTTGCAATCAAGCATCAACTCCGACAGTGCGTGTTATTTCCACCGAGCGTTCTGTTTTACCATTGACTTTTTCATGCTTCCGTGCTAACTTGGGCACGTTCCCGCTGTTCCTTTGTGTGGGCTATCACGTCAGGAGCAGGTCCGGGCGGCCGCGGGAAATAGCCGCCTGCGGGGTGAGAGAACGACTCAAGCGAGTCCCATCAGGGCACTGCCCCGGGAACGCATAGCTTGAGTCGTTCTTTATTTTGCCGCCCCCATCATCAAAAAAATGCAAGAGAGCTGTTGCCTAAAAGAGCGGATGGTGGTATCATCTCCGCCGCGATGATAGAACAGCAGGCCAAAAGAAGGGGAAAAGCGCATCTGATAACGCTGGCGGCGTTCCTGTGCTTCGGGTTGATGAGCCCGATGTGCAAATGGACGATGGCGGGGGGATGCATCAGCGGGGTAAGCATGGCAGCTTTCCGCCTGTGCGGAGCGTCGCTGTTGTTCTGGCTGGCATCCGCCTGCGTGCCACAGCAAAAAATTGCGCGGAAAGATTGGTTACCCCTGGTGCTGATGTCGCTGTGTGGCATGGGCATTAACCAGTTCTGCTATGTGATAGGGGTGCAATACACCTCACCCACCAATGCCTGTGTGCTCACCACCAGCACGCCGGTGTTCACCTATGCGCTGGCAGCGGTGTTTCTGCATGCAGGGGTCAGTATGCGCAAGGTGGTGGGGCTTGGCATTGCCGCCACGGGAGCGCTGGTGCTGATACTGGGCTCCGGCATGCAGGGAGGGCTGAGCGGCAACCCGGTGGGTGATGGTATTTGTTTGTGCTCACAGTTGGCAGCCTCGTGCTACTTTGTATTTTTCAGTGGCATTATTCGCAAGTATCATCCTTTTATCCTGATGCGCTGGCTGTTCCTGGTGTCCGCCATCCTCACGGCACCGCTGTGGGGCATGGAGGTAGCCCACATGGAGTGGGCGCAGTGGGGCACGGCGGAATTACTGGGCACGCTGTACGTGGTGGTGTTCGGCTCTTTCATCAGCTATCTGCTGATGATTATCGGGCAGCGGCATTTGGAGGGCAGCACGGTGGCAGCCTATAATTACATACAGCCCATCATAGCGGCAGCCGTGGGGATTTCCATGGGGCTGGATGCCATGAATTGGCAAAAAATTGTGGCCGTGCTGTGCATAGCCATCGGCGTGCGAGCCATTACGACGGCAACAAGCGCACCACGCGATCCGCGCGAGGCAAAGTGATGGTGACCGTGGTGCCGATGCCCTCCTTGGAAGCCAAGGAGAGCGTGCCGCCGTGCTCTTTGATGATGTGGCGCACAATGAGCAGCCCCAAGCCGTTGCCTTTGCGTTTGGTGGTGCGGAAGGGCTCATACATGTTGCCCATGACCTCATGCGAGATGCCGGAACCGTTGTCACCGATGACGACGCGCACATCCGTATCATTGAAATCCGTTTGAATGTAGATACCGCCCTCCCCCTCACCGGGGATGGACTGGAAGGCGTTGCGGATGATGTTGTAGAAGGCTTGGAAGAGTTGCCCGCCGTCCGCACTGAGCTCCGGCAGGTCTTTGCTGAGCGATTGCTGCACGGCAATGCCGCGCGGGGCAATCTCCGGCTCCAGCACCTGCAACACGTGCGCGATGACCTCATTGAGCTGTACACTGTCGCGCTGCATGTGCCCGGGGCGCATGGACTGTAAGAACTGGCGCAGCAGTGTGTCCAAGCGGCGGGTTTCGCCCAGCGCGCTCTCCAGCAAGGGGGTCAGTTTGGCTTGGGCTGCGGCATCCAGCTTGGCTAATTTGCGCTGCATGAGCTGCAAATTCAAGCCCAAAGAGTTCAGCGGGTTGCCGATTTCATGCGCTACGGCTCCTGCCATGTAGGTGATGAGGTTGAACTGCTCCGCCTCAGCATCTTCCTCACCGCGGGTGACACTCTCCGTATCATCACGGATGAGCAACAGGTACTCCGCCCCTTCCGCCACGGGGCTCATCAGGAAATTGTAATGGCGACTCTCCGGGTAATTCACATGCAAATCGCGCGTAATGGCAACGCCGCTACCGCAGAGGTCCTGCCAACTGCATGTGCCACCGACCAAGCGCTCGAAGGGCATGCTCAGCAGCTCATGGAGCGGGCGGTTGAACATGGCGCAGGCGGATTTGTTCGCAAAGCGAGCGTGCCCCTCGGAATCGAAGAGGATGAGGCCATCTCGCAGGGCGTCGAACACATCCTGCAGCAGACCTTTCTCCGATGCCAAGCGCATGAAAATGCGGCGCAGGTCATCACCGCCCAAGTGCTCCAAGCGGTCGAGTATTTTATCCAGTGTATCGCGTTTCATGGCGAATGGAATCGAGTTGTTGAACGGGAATCAGAAACGAAGCTGCAACTCAGCGAAATCAGCAGGCACTGCAGCGCGGAAGATGTGGCGGGCATCGAACTCGCCACGCACTTCCCTGCCATCCACCACTAGGGTGGGGGTGGCTACGTGCGGCAAGGCATGCAGAGCGAGCTCAAATGTCTCGCGCGCAGGCGCCAAATGCCCCTCAACCTGACGGCGCAGGGTGAACTCGCGCGCGGCGGAGGCATACGTGAAGCGGTGCAACAGGTATTCCCCCTCGCGGTAAGAGAGGCCATCCCCCGCGTCCTCATAGAGCTCATCCTCATGCTCCGTGTCGGGCGCCCACCATACATCCAAGGTGACAGGCGGTGTAGGCAGCTCGCCCACATACTGCTGCACAGGCCAGCGAGGAATGACACTGCCACCGCGCACAAACACCGGTATGGTGGCCATGGGGGTGGATACCCATGCCTCCGCATCGGCATCCGGCGCGGGCGCATCATTCCACAGTGAATACCAATGGCCGGGCGGCACGTACAGGAAGCGCCCGCTCTCCCCGGGGTGATGCACGGGCACCACATACAAATCATCCCCCAAGAAGAATTCACTGCTGCGCCAGTACGTATCCGTGTTGTCCGGGTACATGAGCGCCAAAGAGCGGATGATGGGCATACCCTGGGTAGAGTATCGATAAAACTGCGTGTACAGATAGGGCAAGAGGCGGTAGCGCTGCTCCACCGCGGCGCGCACCATTTCCTCCACCACGGGGCCGAAGCACCAAGGCTCTTGCCCGCCGTACTCACCATTGTTGTGATTGCGGAAGAAGACGTGGAAGGCCGCCATTTGCATCCAGCGGCAGAAGAGCTCCGGTGTGGGGCGCCCCAAGAAGCCACCCGTATCCGCCCCGCAGAAGGAGACACCACTGGTGGAAAGGCGCTGCACCATGAGGTTGGCCATTTTCAGGTTCTCCCAGTCGGAGTAATTATCCCCCGTCCACGTGGCAGCCCAGCGCTGCAAGCCGGCAAAGCCCGCTCGCGACAGGATAAAGGGGCGGTACTGCGGAGCGGCCTGTTCCATGCCCATGCGCGTGGCGCGCGCCATGCACTGGCCGTAGATGTTGTGAGCCTTCAGGTGGGAGCAGTAAAAGCCATCATAGTTATGGCGAGTATCATCCGGGAAGGTTTTGTCCGGGAAGAGCGCAGGCTCGTTCATATCCGTCCAAATACCGCGCACGCCGTACTCGCCGACTTGGCGCTTGAACAAATCCGCCCACCAGCTGCGGGTGGTGGGATTGGTAAAATCCGGGAAGGTGCAAGTGCCGGGCCATACCTCGCCCTCCAGCAAGGCGCCATCGTGACGACGGCAGAACACATTGCGCTCAAACCCGCTGCGCCACACGTAATTGTCCGGGTTAATCTTGATGCCGGGGTCAATAATGGTCACCACCTTGAAGCCCTGCTCGCCCAAGCGCTGTATCATGCCTGGAGGGTCGGGGAAGCGCACGCGGTCCCAAGTGAGCGCTTGGTATTGCTTCATGTGGTGGATGTCCAAGTGAATGGCATCACAGGGAATCCGGCGATTGCGGAACTCTGCCGCCAAGTCATTAACGGCCTTCTCCGGGTAATAGCTCCACTTGCTTTGGTGATAGCCGAGTGCCCACAACGGCGGCAAGGGGGGCAGCCCGGTAAGGCGTGTGTAAGTGCAGACGGTATCCAGCGCATGCTCACCGCAGATGAAGTAATAGTCCATCACGCCGCCATCCGCCCCGAATAGGAGACGGTCCTCTCGCTCCTTGCCGAAATCAAAATAGGAGCGCATGGTATTATCAAAGTATATACCATAGTGCGAGCCTTTGTTCAGGCAGAGGAAAAAGGGGATGCTCTTATACAGAGGGTCGCTGTCCGGGTGGAACTTGTAGTGGTCCGAGCCCCACATTTCAAAACGCCTGCCGCGCAGATTCAGCGCGCAGGGTTTATCCCCCAAGCCATAGAAGTGGGCTTCCTCCGGCAAGTGCTTCAGCACCCACACGAGCTCATCTCCCGTGCGCTCCTGCAAGCGGTGTCCCATGCCCTCAGCATCCGCACTGAGTAGGGTGTTGCTCTTGCGCTCCCAAAACTCCAGCCCACCGTCTTCACGCCGAATGCGCACGGCCAAGCGTGGCGTGCGCACCTCGTAGTACAGAGCCGTGCTGTATTCCTCCAACGCGACACCGGGGGCAACATATTCGGGAGCTACGCCATAGCTCGGGATGTTCTCAAACACCGCATGGGACACATAGCGACAGCGAATCACCCCGGCCTCCATAAAATACAGGCGCAGGCGATTCGTCGCGAACCCCAGCTCCAAGGTGGTGGGGGTCACCCATTCATAATGTTTGATAAAAGAAGGCTCCGCCATGGCAGCAAATATACAACACAACAGCCACGGGCTATGACTAGCCCGGAGGCCACTGCATGGAGCGACCGCCGATGATGTGGATGTGTAGGTGCGGCACGGTTTGACCGGCATCCGCCCCGGTATTCATCACCGTACGGAATCCGCCCTCTGCCAAGCCCTCTGCGCGGGCAATATCACCCACTTTCAGCATCAGGTGGCTCAGCAGCGCAGCATCCTCCGCCACGGCGGCCTCTATGCTGGGGATGGGCTTGCGGGGCACCAGCAGTACATGCACCGGCGCCACCGGAGTAATATCACGGAACGCCACGCAGAGCTCATCCTCATACACCATGTCTGAGGGAATCTCCTTATCAGCTATTTTCTGGAAGAGTGTTTTTTCCATTGCAGCAACATATTTAACACACCGGAGCGCTATATGCAATCTTAAATTGCACCGAACGCCCAATAATGATGACAAAGCCTCTCACGAAGACGGCATATCACGCAACGCAGGCGCAGTGGAATTATTGAGTGGCTTATAGGATGAGCTCGAGCTGTCACTCGTGGGCAATTGGAAGGAATCCAAGGTGCTGGGGGTGTAGGTGGCATTATTGCGCAGTGGCTTCAAGGGAATGGTAACGGAATCCTCCTCAATATAGCGCGCGCGCGGGTCATTTTCCGTCCACAGCAGGGAGCGCCACCAGCTTGTTTTGGTGTTGACGGTGAGAGAGCCGACCTCATAGCCCGGACGTTCCACCACGATGCCGAGGTCTTTATCCTCGCGGATTTCCGTCGTAACAGGCGTTACCCCGGATATGGACTTACCGTTGATGGTAACAGCGGCGCCTTGCGGGCTGGTGTTTACGGTAAACTGCTTTTGCGCTACGCATGAGGCGAGCGCGAGACATAACATGCTGATGAGAAGTTTTGCACTGCGCATGCGCTCAGTTTACTCCAGTATAGCTGTAGTTTCAAGCAAAAAGCAGCAAAAAACACGGCACGCTGAGTCAGCACCGTCCTACCGGCAGACTCAGCGTGCTGTTGATGTTACGCCGTGCTCAGCGAGCAGACTCTGCGCTGAGGCGTGCCAGCCACTTGCTTTGCGGCATAGAGGCGGCTTCTGCAGCAGTGAACGGCATGCGCGGGCGCCAATTGGTACCCCCGACAGTGCCGGGTGTATTCAAACGCTCCGGCACATCGAAAAGCTCCGTCCACATCATCGCTACGTAGGCTGAACGGCATTGAAGCAGTGCAGCAAAAAGAGCTTCCTTAATCCCCTGTCCCCAAGGGACCAAGCTTTGCTCAAGACTCAGGCCGGCGTATTCACCCAACCAGCCCAACACGCGAGAGCAATCTTTCGCGACGCGCAATTTATCGCGCAACTCCTGCCCGGAGAGCGCTACATCCTGCAAGGCTTCACGCCCGGCCTTCACATGGGAGTACCACTCATTCCAATCATTGCAGATGGGCGGAAAATCATGCGTGGCATACGTGGCAAAGGAGCACGGGTTATAAGTTTTGCCACTGACGATGTGCTGATTCGAGTCAATCTCCCAATGAGGGATTTTGAACCCGGCTATGCGCAATCGGGATAAATCCGGGCGCACGTAATCCGGCACACACCCCAAATCTTCACCGACCACGAGTTGTCCGGGCACGGCTTTAAGCAACTGGCGCAGCAAATAATCCCCCTGCATCAGGTTGGCGCGACGGTCTTCCGCGGTCCAGTCCGGGCGCGGTCGGAAGCCCGGCCTGCGGCCATCGCAGCGAGCAGCAGCTTCATCTTCCGTCATGTTCAGGAACTCGTCATTCCTATCCGGCATCCACGGGAAGGCATATATTCTGTAGAATCCCAAAATGTGGTCTATGCGGTACATCCGGAACACCTCTGCCAGCTTACGGATGCGGCGGTGCCACCACGCGAAGCCATCACGCTCCATCACATCCCAGCGATAAAGCGGTATTCCCCAATTTTGTCCCCACTTCGCCGTGAACGGATCTTCCGCAAAATTCCCCTCCGCCGGCGCGCCGCCACTCCAATTCATGTCAAAAAGGTAACGCTCAAAATACACATCCGCACTGGCAACGGAAATACCAATCGGCACATCACCCATCAAATATACCCCGCAAGCATCCGCCAAGGCGCGCACCTGAGCCCACTCACGAGCACACAGCCACTGCAACCACTGCTGGTAGCGTTTCTGGTGCCGGGATTCAGCACTGCCGTTCACAATCAAACGCGCGATGTCCGTATCCTGCACAGGCCACTGCCACCAAGCATTGGTGCCGAAGGCAATGCTCAGCACACGAAACGCCGCAAAATCATCCAACCACTGTCCTTGGCTCTGCACCCATGATTCAAACTCTGCACGCAAGGACGCATGCGCAGCCTCCGTCTCGAACCGTTCAAACGCACGCTTGAGGTAGTACCTTTTATACTCACGCACGCGCGCGTAGTCCACATAGTTTTTACCACCGGGCAACTGGCGCGGTGGCAAATCCTCCGGGTAGGGAGGCAAATCCGGCTCCATGCCGGGCACGCGCTCCAAACTGAGGTACAGTGGTTCCAACGCAACGGAACTGATGGCGGAATAGGGTGACGGGGAATCATCCTCCCCCACCGCGTTTACCGGCAGAAGCTGCAAAAAGCCCACCTTATGTTCCGCAGCCCAGCGAATCCATTCCTCCAACGCCTTCAAATCGCCGATACCGGCATCACCCTCACGCCGCATGGAAAAAAGCGGCATCAATACTCCAGTCATTCGTTGCATCAGCATACTATGGAACTTTAACACAAGCGACACGCGGAATCAACGCCAAAAGCGTGTTCGCGCGCATTTTCGCGCACGCTGTCACACATTCGCACGCGCGCACACAGAAAATACGCAATTTTTTCTTGCATTCTCAGCGGTGTTGTGATATTAGCAAATGACAGGCGCGCCGCGGACTCTTGGTTCCTCCCCGGCCACCGCAACAGATTCTCACATCAAAGCAACATCATGGCTACAACAAAGAAAACGTCTACTACTGCCGCAAAAAAGACCGGCAGTGAAAAAAGCAAGACCACCAAAGCTGCGGCTACGACCAAAGAGAAGTCCGTAAAAAGCACCAAGAAAGCTCCGAAAACAACTGCTGAGCCCACGACGCAGGCCGTAACGAAAGCGTCCGCTCGCGACACCCTTACTCCGGAAGAAAAAGCCCGCAAAGCTAAGCTCAAAGAGACTCTTGCCGTCCTGAAAGCAGACCCGGAGTGGCCCGCTTTCTTGGAAGAGCAGAAAAAAGCGCTGCTTGAGTTGCGTGACAAAATGCTGCCGAACATGCAGGATGTTACCAGAGACCACCTGCGCAGCGGTGCTTCCAACGTATCCTCCTCCTCCGGCCAGCACATCGGTGATGCCGGCAGTGAAGCGGAGGTGCGCGACCTTACCATCCGCCTACTCGGCAAAGACCGCGAACAACTTTTCGAAATTGATGCCGCTCTGGAGCGCATCCGACTCGGTTACTACGGCATTTGTGAAATTTCTCTCGAAATTATCCCCAAAAAGCGCCTCCAAGCTCGCCCGTTCTGCCGTCTTACCGTGAAATGTCAGGAGGAATTTGAGAAAAAATTCGGCTCTTATGCCAACTATATGGCCAAAAAATCGGACGATGTCGGATTTTCCGGCCTACAAAATGACATGGAAAACGTATTTTCGCTTGACGAATCCGAAGAATAGTGTAGAATAGGCGCCCGCAAGTCAACAACATTACAAATATGCCTAGAGATATCATCATCCTGGAATGCACAGAGGCCAAGGCAGAGGGTAAGACCCCCTCTCGCTACGTCACCACTCGTAACAAGAAGAGCCAGCGTACCCCCGGTCGTCTGGAGAAGGTTAAGTTTAACCCCTACCTCAAGCGCCGCACTCTTCACCGCGAGATGCGCTAAACCTCATAGCACACCAGTTCACCTTTCAGCATTATGATTACAGAATTCAAGAGCGTTGAGCGTCGTATCCGTTTCCGCACCTGCAACAAGACAATGCCGCGTCGCCGCATTGACATCCCCGCCGGTGCTGTCGATATGTGCAACCCCGAGTTCCTTTCCAAGTTCACTTCCGAGACGGGCAAGATTCTTCCCCGCCGCGTGACAGGTGTTTCCGCTAAGATGCACCGCAAGATCACGCGCGAGATTCGCCGCGCTCGTGCCGTGAACCTGCTCCCCTGATTTCCCTCATTATGGAGGACTTCTCGACGGCAGAGTGTCGTTGATAAAATAGAGGGGGCTTGTGCGCTTTTGCATACAAGCTCCCTCCGTTTTGTTTTTGGCACTGCCACTCGAGCCTTTTCACCTTGTTTCCCTTGGCGTTTCACTGATTTTCCATCACATGAAGGAACTTAAAGACACGCAAAACGAGCGAGACACCCGCCAGATTTCCATTGATCGGGTAGGCGTGCGTGATGTTCGCTACCCCATCATCGTCAGCGACAAGGAAAACAGAACACAATCCACCGTTGCCACTTTGGCGCTCATGGTGGACCTGCCGGAGGAATACAAAGGAACGCACATGAGCCGCTTTGTGGAGGCTCTGCACGAACACCGCCGCTACTTGGATGTTCACTCCGCCGTGCGCCTTCCCTCCAGCCTTCTGCGCAAGCTCCCTGCGCAGAGAGCGCGCGTGGAAATCGAATTCCCTTTCTTCCGCCTCAAAAAAGCCCCCGTCAGCGGGATGGAGGGCATGATGGATTACGATGTACGGTTCGAAATTGACTCCATTCGTAATCAACCCGGCACATTTACCCTTACCATCAAAGTGCCGGTAACCACCCTTTGCCCCTGCTCCAAGGCCATGAGCGACAAAGGGGCTCACAACCAACGCGGCATCGTCACGTACTCCGTACGTTTCTCCGGTGCAGCCGTGTGGATTGAAGACCTCATCGACCTCGTTGAAGAGTGCGCCAGCTGCCAGGTATACAGCCTCCTCAAGCGCCCGGATGAGAAATACGTAACGGACAAGGCGTATGACAACCCGGTCTTTGTGGAAGACCTCGTCCGCAATGTCGCCCTCGCCACCGAGCGCTACAACGCTTTCTCTTGGTACAGAGTCGAAGCCGAGAACTTCGAATCCATCCACAACCACAACGCCTACGCCTGCATTGAGCGTACGATTAGGTAATTTCTCGTGTATATTATAAATACGGAGAGCTTCAACCTACTGGCTACTTGAATAATCAAACTCAACAACTGCTCTATTATGTCGCCTATCGCGCATCTCACGAAACATATAAGCAAGGTTAAATCAACACTGCAAACAAAACTTGGTGCCAATACATCAATTATCATCTTATCCATTCTAATTGCATTTTTCATAGATCGCTCAGAGATACTGCATGACGCAATCAAGGGAAATATCTGCATCATAAGCAATATTCCCTATATCTTGTGTTCATTATGTATATTCTGTTCTTTTTGGTTCACATGTTTACAACTGGTAAGACGTTCTAAAGTTTTTGCATACCTAATTTTTCCCATAATAAGTCTTATTCAGTTTACCATTTATTATGGAGAAACGCGCTATGGAGCAGAATTAGAAGAGTTAACAGTAGCCATCCTAAATACCACGGCGACCGAAGCTGGAAACTACGTTAATCTACGGTCATCAGCGCTTTTTTTATTTTTTATAATTACCGTTACTTTCGGTGTATATATATTCAGAAAATTATACGCAATCAACCGCTCTACTATTTCACACATCTTTTTCCATTTATTAACCATCGGCACTCTCTTCATTATCCCTCACACGATTAAATTAACTGCACCGTCACTCGCAGCGTACTCAGTAAAGCCGATTATCGAAAAACACCCGCATTACTTGTACATGCCCACGGTCAGAAGCGAACACGAAGTAACTCACTCGCTGATTAATGACGACACCCAACACAACTGTTTTTATAAAATGTATCAGCCTATCAGAAAAACAGAGCTTTTCATCAAAGCCATAACATCATACTACAATCCCCCCCAACTCATTAACTCGGCAACAATATCTTCTCATCGGACTTGGGAAAGCTGCGATGAATCAATTGTTCTATATATCGGCGAATCATTCAGAGCAGATCACAGCCCCATGAATGGTTACAGCAGAAACACTTTACCTTTATTATCAAAAGAAACGAACATTATTAATTTACAGAACATGCACAGCGATGCTACACACACTATAGCAAGCGTGTATTCATTATTAACGACTTCTTTGGGGAACAGAGCACAACCTACACATACTTCATTTATAGATATTTTCAACAAACATAATTATAAAAGTGTTTTAGTCGTTGGAAAAAACACAGAAGGGCAATGGTATAATACGCCTCTCATATCTCCAATATTGAGAGAACAGGCCCCCTTATATTCAAGACCGGCATCACCAAATGAATACAAAGAAACTATAGCTACCATTCTCCGAACACATAAGGGTTCCAAGTTTATTCTGATGGAAGATGGAGCCGGTCATATGCCATATAATTCGACATCTACCCCCTTCGGCACGTCTCGGTCCATTGATAAATATGACAATGCCATTCTGGACATAGACGCAACCGTACACGCCGTAATTGAATCACTCAAATCGAGCAGTGCCATTATGATATTTACCTCCGACCATGGAGAATCATTCGGAGAACACGGACGCCACGGACATGGAGGAGCGAGCACGGCAAAAGAACAAACACACGTATGTGCATTCATTTGGTACTCGGATGCATATGCGACTCAACATCCAGAGGTCATAAACGCATTGCGAGCGAACGCACCACGTTTTACCACATTTGAACATATTTACCACACCATTATTTCAATGGGTGGAATTGCGTCTGATATCCAAGTCCCTGAACTGGATATGACGATAGCACCATCAGACGGCTCTGACAATTAACTATTGTCTGTTCCTTTTCACGGTCTGAGGGTCTTGCGACCGATGGAGTGGTATTCGAAGCCGGCGTGAAGAGCGTTCTCACCGTGCAGCAGGTTACGGCCGTCAAAAATAATGGGCAAGCGCATCAGCTCGCGAACTTTCACAAGGTTTGCCATGGCAAATTGCTTCCATTCCGTAGCGACCACGAGCACCTCTGCATCGCGAGCGCATTCATACATGTCATCCACAATGTTGACTTTGTATCCTTCCAACGCAGCAGCCCCGGTTTGGGCAGCCTTGGGGTCATAAGCGGTGACAATAGCCCCCTCATCACAAAGGCGCTTAATAAGTTTCACGGCTACGGATTCTCGCACATCATCCGTATTCTGCTTGAAGGCTATGCCCCATACAGCAATACGCTTATTGCGCAAGACCCAAAGTTTCTTACGGATACGGCCGAGGAAGCGTTCCAACTGCTTTTCATTAATCGACTCCACCTCCTTGAGCAGCTGCATGGGCGCGCCGAGCTGCTCTGCCACATTGATAAAGCCCTTCACATCTTTCGGGAAACAGGAACCGCCATACCCCAAGCCGGCATTGAGGAAATGGCGCGAAATGCGCTTATCCATTCCTATACCCTGAGCCACGAGCTCCACATCCGCCCCGGCTTTTTCGCACACGGCAGATACGGCATTAATGTAGGAAATCTTGAGCGCCAAGAATGAGTTTGCGGCGTGCTTAATGAGCTCGGCAGAATGCAAATCCACCTCCACAATGGGGGCGTTAAACGGCTGGTACACGCGCTTCATGAGGTCCATAGCGCGCTGAGAATCCGCCCCGATGACCACGCGGTCAGGATTCATCAAATCCGCCACGGCGCTACCCTCACGTAAGAACTCGGGGTTAGACACAACGTCCACATCCACATCCCCCTTGGCATAGCGCGCAATCACCTGGTACACTTTGCTACCGGTGCTGACGGGGACTGTAGATTTATCCACCACGATACGGTACCCTATTTCCGGGGTGAGGACATCCGCAATTTCATGCGAAACAGCTTCAATATATGAGAGATCCACGGAACCATCATCGTGGGGAGGGGTGGGCACCGCGATAAAAATAATTTCACTTTCCTGCACGGCTTTGGCCAAGTCCGTCGTAAAAGACAGGCGGCCGGCCGATACGTTGGATTGAATCATCTCCTCCAAATCGGGCTCAAAGATGGGGACTCGCCCCTCCTGCAACATCTCTACCTTGCTTTGATTGTTATCAACGCATACAACATTGTGTCCAACCTCCGCAAAACATGTGCCGGTTGTAAGTCCTACGTAGCCCGTTCCGATAATGGCAAGATTCATGACAAATAGTGAATACGCTTGGATAATACCCTATTTACGCGCCCATAGCAAGCTTTTTCCTGATTTTGCTGCCGAGTATGGATTTCATGCTTGACTTGGCAGGGTATAGTGATACTCTATTTATCGTATGAGCAAAAACGTAACAGGCGATTTGACACCAGTTGTGCCGCGCCGTTTCCGCACTGTGTTTTTCATGCTCGTAGCGTGCTTTGCGCTGTGGGGCTTGCTGAACAACATGACGGATAACTTGGTACCGGCGTTTGAAACCATATTCGGCATTAAACCCTCCGAATCCGCAGGCGTGCAGATTTCATTCTACGGCGCTTACGCCGTTTTGGCTATTTTTGCTGCCATGATGGTGGAGGAGTTTTCATACAAGACCGGCGTGCTGGCAGGCTTGGGATTCTACATTCTCGGCGCGCTGATTTACATACCGGCTTGTATCGCGCAAAGCTTTGACCTTTACCTGTTAGGCATTTTCATTCTGGCGGGCGGTCTCTCCATCTTGGAAACCAGCTGTAACCCGTACGTGCTTTCACTCGGGCCGGAGAAAACAGCTGTTCGCCGACTCAATTTCGCGCAAGCTTTCAACCCCGTGGGCTCTTTGGCCGGTATTTTCTTGGCAAAATACGCCATTTTGGCTAACTTGGAGGGCAATAGCCAGGCCGTGCAGCTCTTCTGGGTATGCGTACCCTATGTGGGCTTGATTGCCGTTGCTGCGGTCATTTGGTTCTTCTTCGTACGCTACAAGGCACCTGAGGGGGCTTCCGAGCAGTACGTGATGCCTGAGCAAGACGACTCCATGAAGACCGGCATGAGCAAGCCCGCACTCATTGGGCTGTACATGCTGTGCATTGCCATCCCCGTTGGCATTTTGATGGCTATCAACTACACCTGTGAGGACCCGGGCATTTGGGGCAACATGGTGTGCCAGTTGCTGACCGTTATGGTTGGTCCCATCATCTTCACTTTGCTGATTAAGAACTACCGCAGCATGCTCTGCGCCTTGCTGAGCATCCCCCGCTACTGGATGGGCGTAGTAGCCCAGTTCTTCTATGTAGGCGTGCAGATTGCCGCTTGGACATGGCTGAACAAGTACTGCTGCAAGCAACTCGGGCTCAGCTCTGACGTAGCTGCTACGTATTACTTGATTTCCCTTATCCTCTTCATCCTCTGCCGTTGGGTTGCTACCTACTACATGAAGAAGTTCAACCCGGCCGACATGATGGCACTTTTCGCCATTATCGCCATTGCCTGCTGCGCCGGCACTATGTACCTGCCCAGTGATGTACTCTTCACGGTGGGCGGTCTTCCCTTCTCCGCCAATGTGCTCTGCCTCATTCTGATTTCCGGTGGCATGAGCTTGATGTTCCCGACCATTTACGGCATTGCCCTCGGTGGCCTTGACAACCGCGTTGTCAAGCTCGGTGCGGCAGGCCTCATCATGGCCATTCTCGGAGGCGCCATCATCACACCGTGGATGGGTGGCATCATTGAGAGCACCGAAAGCATCTGGTTCGGTCTCGTATCCGGCTTCGACGCTACCTGGGATGCAGAGCTCAAGACCTCTGACTTGGCCGTTCGCGCTTCCTTCATTGTGCCTGCCATCTGCTTCGGCGTGGTACTCCTGTACAGCCTGATGTTCCGCAAGCCGCTGAACACAGAGAACAAATAATTTCCCCAAACATTCAACCATCATAACATTATGAAATACGATACATTACCGACCATCGGCATTCGTCCGACGATTGATGGCCGCCGCCTCGGCGTTCGTGAGTCTCTGGAAGACCAGACCATGAACATGGCTAAGGCCGCTGCCGCCCTCATTGAGGCTAACGTAACTCACGCTAACGGCCAGCCCGTTAAGTGCGTGATTGCAGACACCACCATCGGTGGTCCTGCTGAGGCCGCTGCCTGCAACCAGAAGTTCGCAGAGAACAACGTGGGTTGCTCCCTCATCGTGACTCCCTGCTGGTGCTACATCACAGAGACCTTCGAGACCGACTCCACCACGCCGAAAGCCATTTGGGGCTTCAACGGTACGGAGCGTCCCGGTGCTGTGTACTTGGCTGCAGCTCTCGCCGGCTACGCCCAGAAGGGTGTACCTGCATTCTCCATCTACGGTCACGACGTGCAGGACGCTGACGATACCTCCATCCCGGAGGACGTAGCAGAGAAGATTCTTCGCTTCGCTCGCGCCGGTCTTACCGTAGCAACGCTGCGTGGCAAGGGCTACCTCTCCATCGGTGGCTGCTCCATGGGCATTGCCGGGTCCATCGTTGACCACTCCTTCTGGGAGAGCTACATGGGCATGCGCGTTCAGTCCGTTGACATGACGGAGGTTCGCCGCCGCATGGAGCTGGGCATTTACGACAAGGCCGAGTTCGAGCTCGCTATGCAGTGGGCTGACAAGTACGTGAAGATCGGTCCGGATCGCAACCGCCCCGACCTCGTTCTCTCCCCCGAAGAGAAGGAGCGCACCCTGCGTGAGAGCATCCTGATGACCATCATCTTCCGCGACATGATGCACGGCAATCCCCACCTCAAGACCATCGATCGCGAGGAGGAAGGCTTGGGCTTCAACGCCATTTGCGGTGGCTTCCAGGGTCAGCGCCACTGGACGGACTTCTACCCGAACGGCGACATGGCTGAGTCCATCCTCAACAGCACCTTCGACTGGAACGGTCCGCGTGAGGCTATTCCCTTCGCCACGGAAAACGATGCCATGAACGGCGTTTGCATGCTCTTGCTGCACCAGCTGACCGGTCGCGCAGCTTGCTTCTCCGACATCCGCACCTACTGGAGCCCCGCTGCCGTGAAGCGCGTGACGGGCTACACCATGGAAGGCCTTGCCAAGGACGGCATCATGCACCTCATCAACTCCGGCTCCACCGCTCTGGACGGCAACATGCACTCCACCGCACCCGATGGTACCCCCATCATGAAGAAGACCGGTGAGACCACCCAGGCTGACATCGAGGCCATGATGGGTGCTTCCGAGTGGTGCCCGGCCAACCGCGAGTACTTCCGCGGCGGTGGCTACTCCCTGCACTTCGTGTCCAAGGGCAACGTACCCATCACGATGATTCGCATGAACTTGGTGAAGGGTCAGGGCCCCGTGCTGACGGTGGTGGAAGGCTGGACTTGCGACCTGCCGCAGGATGTGAATGACAAGCTCGACCAGCGCACGGACCCGGGTTGGCCGACCACTTGGTTTGCCCCGCGCCTGACCGGCAAGGGTGGCTTCAAGGACGTATACACCGTCATGGCCAATATGGGCGCCAACCACGGTGCTTGGACCTACGGCCACATCGGTGCAGACCTCATCACGCTTGCCTCCATGCTGCGCATCCCGGTATACTCCCACAACGTACCGGAGGAGCAGGTATATCGCCCCGCCGCTTGGGACCTCTTCGGCACCGCCGACCCCGAGGGTGCAGACTTCCGCGCCTGCGCCAACTTCGGCCCGATTTACGGTAAGTATTAATCAACACCATTAAAACAAACACATGCAGCCGGTCAACTGACCGGCTGCATGTTCTAACTCACCATGTCATACGTACTTTGTTTAGACTGCGGCGCGACCAATGTGCGCGCCATCATTGTGGACGACAAGGGTAACCTTGTAGCCAAAGCCAGCCAACCCAATTCCACTGATACAGGAGCCGAAAATGCGCAGCATCACGTTTGGAACGCGGACAGAATCCTCAACCAACTGGCAGAATGTGCCCGCAAAATTCTGCCTGAGGTAGATGCGTCTCAGGTAAAGGGCATCACCATCACGACCTTCGGCGTGGACGGCGCTTTGGTTGACGAACAGGGCGAATTGCTCTACCCTGTCATCTCTTGGAAATGCCCCCGCACCGCCGAGGTGATGAAAAACATCGACAAATATATGCCGCAGCGTAAGCTCAATGAGCTCTCCGGCGTAGGTGAGTTTGCATTCAACACTCTTTACAAGCTCATTTGGTTGAAAGAAAACCGCCCCGAGCTTCTGGAGAAGGCACACGCTTGGCTCTTCATTTCAAACATTCTTGCCCATCGTCTTACCGGTGTGATGGCTACCGACCGCACCATGGCCGGCACCTCTCAGATGACAGACCTGACAACCGGCGACTGGAGTGACGAAATCCTGTCCACCTTGGGCATCAGCAAATCCCTTTTCCCGCCGATGGTAGACGCAGGCGCGGTCATCGGGCATCTCACACCGGCTGCTTGTGAGCTGCTGGGGCTACCCTGCTCCGTCCCCGTAGTATCCACCGGTCACGACACCCAGTTTGCCCTCTTCGGCAGTGGTGTGAAAGAAAACCAACCCTTCCTTTCCAGCGGTACCTGGGAAATCCTAATGCTCCGCACAGCAAAGGCTGCGCTCGAAGCCGACGACTACGCTGCAGGTGCCACCGTGGAGTACGATAGTAAAGCCGGCTTGCTCAATCCCGGTCTGCAGTGGATTGCCAGCGGCATCATCGAATGGGTGAAGGCTACCTGCTACAATGGTGAGAGCTATGACACCATGGATGCCGAAGCCGCAGCCATTCCCCCCGGTTGTGACGGCGTAAAACTCATCCCCAACTTCTTACCCAGCGATGCAGTTCCCGGCAGCATTGAGGGACTCATCCTCGGTCGCACACGCGGTCACATCTACCGCGCAGCCATGGAAGCGCTGACCATGCGCCTCAAGAACCGCTTGGAGAAGCTGGAAAAAGTAGGCGGATTCAAAGCAACTGAGCTCCTGCTGGTAGGCGGTGGCGCCCGTAACAAGATTTGGACGCAGATGCGAGCAGACATCCTCGGTCTGCCCATCCTGGTTTCCAAGGTTTCGGAAAGCACGGTGCTCGGCGCTGCTATGTATGCCTTCTCCGGCGCGGGAGTTTATGCTTCCCCTGACGCCTGCCGCGACGCCTTCGGCATCGAGTACGAAACCACGCTCCCCGGCGAACATCAAGCGGCCTACGCTGCTCTCTGATTTTACAATCAAATATACTCAATTCATCAGCATGAATGCCGCGACTTGCAAAAAAATCTACACTTGCACGCCCGTGGCATTTCATGCTGATGATTGGTTTTTCATTCGCGATACAGGGTTGATTTCTTCCTCCCTTCGCAGTTTGGGGGTAGAAAGTAAAACCATCATGCCCCTACCGTGGTATGATGGAGATCAACAGGAGCACATCGTGCGCACAGCTCCGACTAACCTGCGTTCTACCCGTTGGTGGAAAGCACAAGAACTGGACGCGGTTGTCCTCTACTCCTGGGGAGACCCGCGCTACACGCTTGTTGCCAGAGCCATTCGCAAAGCCGGCATCAGGCTGATTATTCACTTGGACTTCAACGGGCAAGATTTTACGCCCATCACCAAGTTCCCGAGAGCGCTTCGCTCATACGTCATCAACAAGCTGAGAGCTCTGCACCTCAGCTATGCCCACACAATTACCACAACGCCGACTGCGGACAATTTCCTGCGCAACAACTCCTACTACGGCCCTGCTATAGCAGATAAATTGCACCCGTTTGTCACCCCCGTGGCACCGCATTTCAGGTACAACGGGGAGAAAAAAGAACCCACGGTGCTCTGTATCGGCAACTGGACACTCCCAGTCAAGCGCCCGGACTTCATGCGCAGCACCATCTCACAGCTGCTGGAGCTGCATCCGACTGTTCAAGTGGAAATATACGGCAAAACCGATGAGCACAGCCATGCTTGGCACACTGCCCTGCCCCTCGAACACCGACAGCGTGTTCGCTTAGCCGGTTTTGCTGACAACGCCACCCTGCCGGAAATCTACAACCGAGCCCAAATATGCCTCTGCACCTCAGAAAGTGAGGGCACCCACATCTCCTCTGCGGAGGCACTGTGCTGCGGCTGCTCCATTGTTACCACCAATCGCCCGGAACGCCTCCCCATGGTTCATTGGTACACCACAAAAGATTCCGGTTGCATTTCAGAACACGATACGCCTTCTTCCCTCGCCTCCGCCATCACACAAGAACTCAACGCCTGGCAACACGGCCAGCGCAATCCTCAACACATCTCAGCAACTTGGCAACCGCTCTTTCTCTCTGACATCGCACTCTCTAACCTCTTCCATCTTCATGCATAATTCTCACTTCATCAATTTTATAACAGCATACGTTGTTACATCAGCAGCATTTCTCGCCCACGGCAAAGATATCAACAACGATACAACATACAGTTATAATCCAGACATTAAGCTGATTGTAACAAACAATGCAACTCTAACGTTAGCATTCCAAAACAGCACCTCGTTAGAAAACAATTTAGAGGTTAATAAGGGCGCTACAATCCATTTCAAAAATGCTTCTACAAACGAAGGAATCACGTATTCATTTGACGATGGCGAGGTATGCTTTTTTGGTAACACCATTGTAGGTGACTCCGGCGATGAATACTCAACAACTGTCAAATTTCCAGGAGCTAACGCTTCATTTCAAATGCAAGATCTTACCATCTATGGTGGTTCTAAACTCATAACGGGAACAAACAAAACTCAAATATCAGGGCATTTACGTAGCCTCAAAAACGCAGCATCATTATCACCGCAAGAAGCGCACATATCATTTAACCTAGACACATCAAACCTTCAATCATTAACTATAGAAAGTACGATTAATTTAAGCAATTTAACGCTTTTCCTGACAACGGCGCCCCTCGCCTTGAATATTGCCCCGGAATACATCTCCGATGACGGTTCTTACACATTGTTTACGAACGTCAACTCTCTTTTCATAGACAAAACAGGCAACACAGCTACCACTTATGACGCCTCCGCATTCTTTACCTCAGCCCACATCACAGATGACTCACAACTTGTATACACATCTGACGGTAGCATCATCCTCACCGGACTGGTAGATGTAATCCCCGAGCCGTCTACAGCCTCATTATCCTTGCTCACCCTTCTTGGTTTTGCCATGCGCCGCAGACGAGGATAATCAGGTAAGAGCATATTCTATAGCCTATCATACATCCCCTTTAGAAGGCCTCTCTATAAGTGCAGAGAGGCCTTTCGTCCATTTCCCCACCCGCAGGAGGCGGAAGAGGTGGATGCGGAGGAGTTCGGGGAGGGAGAAGGCGAGGAAGATGGCGGGGCCCGCTAAGAAAGGAATCCACCAAGAATAGTCCATACAGTATGAGAAATAGCGGTAAGCCGGGTGAAGGAACCGGGTGATAGAGGTATGCGTATGAGCTAAGAAAATGCCGAAGGTGAGAGGCGAAAAGAAAGAAATAAGCACGCAAGCCCAGCGACTCCGGGGACGAGATTTTTCGAAGAACAGGAATACGCAGAGCGCATATGCAATGGTAAACAAAGAGGTGTAGTCCGTGCAGGCTTTCAGCAAAGTGCTATCCGTCGCAAATTCTCTAGCCATGGTATGCGCGGCGATGCAAAGCATGGATACGGCGATGAGCAGCCAAGCGGGGCATTGCGGGCGGTACAGTTTTACATAGGCGCCCAGCACATACATCACCCCCAGCCACACGAAATTGTAGCCGGCTGCGTACACATAATCGGCGCTGAAAATATTCACCACCGGCAGCACCACGCACAGCAAGAGCAGTAGCATGGCATGGCGGCGCTGCCCGAGGCTCAGCAAGAGGGGATTCACAAACGGCAGCAGGAAATACAGCACCGAATACGAGGCAAAGTACCAGTTTTCGCTACCGAAGAAGAGCAGCAGCATGTTGTAGCTATCATAGCCGTAGTCCACCTTATCCGCAGGCCACACGCCCACGGCGGTAAGCCCCCAGCTCAGCAACACAATACCGACCACGTAAAAAGCCACCTGCAGCCACAGCGCAAGATAGCGCTCGAGCTTCCAGCGCGCATTCACCATCATATAGCCGGTGATAAGGGCATACACGTTCACGCCGATGATGCACATGGCCTCCGTCAGCGAGGACATAAACTGGAAGTCCTCATGCCCGGGGTGTTTGTACAAGCCCCCTGTAAACATGTTGCCATGCAGGGTGCACACCATCAACATGGCGATGATGCGCAGTAAATCTATGCCAAGGTGGCGCTCGGGCTTAACGGTGGATTGTATACTCATAACAGGAAGCTTCAGCGTTGCCAAATGGTGTAGCGGGAGCCATCCCACTGCACGGCTTTGATGGAGGTCACCCCATTGGGGACGATGAGGTCGGTGGTGGCGTCGTCCTCATGGTTGAGCCCACGCAGTGCCACGCGAGCCAAGCGCTTACCGCGGTAGCACTCAAAGGCGACGGCATTCTGCCATTGATCCGCAGGGATGGTGATGATACCCTTCTCCACAGCCGGCACGAAATCCGGGGAGGGCTGCACGGGCAACCTATCACGGAAAATGTGCACGGAGTTCGCCGTGACGTAATAAATGACGGAGCTATCCGGCTTGGGGTAACGGCGCATGTGAGCAATGGCCTCGCGGCACATTTCCGGCGTAATGGTCACCCAGTGGCCTTCATAGTCCTCCACATAGCGGTTCATGGGGGCGAGTATGCCCGTGCGCACAAAGAACTCAGAGAGGTCGAGCTGCACGGCATCCGCCGCGCGGGTGCAGAACAACACACGTAACTGCCCGTGCGGGGTATCCGCAGGCTGCTTGCGCGCGTGGTGGAACACGTAAGGGTACAGATTATCATTACCGCGGGCTACGGCAAAGAAGAGCTGCAACTGCCACAGCGGGCACACGCTCACAAAGTGGTCCCCCGTTCGCGCCTTCGGCACGGAAGCAATGCCGCCATCCGGGCCGGTCATGAACTGCCAGAGCTGGCGGCGCACCAGCGCACTGTTGATGTAGCAATCCATACGCCCACCGCGCATGCTGCGGTGGTAGCCCATGACGGAGGTGCGCTCATGCTCCAATCGGCAGAACTCAGGGTTGATGTTGTAGCAACACCAGGCGGAGAAAATGTTATTCGTCACCTCTGCAGAGCCCGCCCACATCATCGCCGGGCGGCATTGGTTCACATGGCCGAACTCATGGGCAATCGCCCACACGGAGTTGCGCAGCGCCTCCACATCCGCCACCTCATTCATGGCAGAGCTCACGTAAGCCGTCCCCATGCCATCCGCATGCATAAAGCCACGCCACTGCACGCGACCGTGCATGTGCGCTCCGGGGTGGCAAGCATCGCGCTCCCAGCCGAGCATATCTTGCTGCATGCGCAGCACAGCATCATAAATGGCTACCAGCTCCGGGCCGCGCTTGGGGCAATACCTGCGCAGCTCGTGCACACTGTATGCCAGCTGTACGCGCTCTCCGAGTATGTCCAAAATGTTCCCTCTCGCGTGTGCCAGCATGTGGCGCCAAACTACAGAATCATCATGCTGCGTGAATACGCCGTTCACATAGCCACCACTTATCTTCACCCGCAGGGCCGGAGCCTGCTGAGGCTCCTCAGCCCGGTAATTGAGGTATCCCAATCCCTGCACCGGGGTGGTAAACTCATTTACACCGGATTTCAAGGGGAACTCCGCATGGCCTCCATCGCGGTCGAAGTTATGGATGATAAAACTCACCCCCTCCGGCACCTCTCCGGCAATCTCAAGCTTCACAGCTTCACCGGCGGTAAAGAAAATACCGGTAGGGTTCTCAAAAGCGGAGTAATTGTTCGTACAGAGGCGTTTTTTAATGGTCTCCAGGGGCAAATAAGCCCTGAACTCACGATTGCGGTAGGCGTTTTCCCTATCCGGCGCACTGTTCAGGGTAGAATAATCCGTACCCTCCGGCAGCGCAGCATGCAGCGCGGGGCAGTACACCCAGCACAGAGCACACACCATCAGCATCATCCACTTTTTCATTATCTCAGCCATGATTATTTCAATAATTGAGCAGCCTCCCCCTTAGCGTATTCCACCGCGCGCTTACCTTCGGCATCCACCGCATTTTTATCCGCGCCGGCATCCAGCAGCATTTTCACGATGAATGGCTTATCCATGCGAGCTGCCGTGTGCAGCAGCGGATTCTTGTGGAATCGGGCATCATTCACATTGATGCCGGCATTCAAAAACAGCTGCACATAATCCGCACGTGACTGGGCAATCGCCATCTCAATGGGGGTGCCCACATGCTTACCACGGGGGCTGAAGTTCTGCTCTGCATAGGCGGGCAGCAACTCCTGCAAGGTAGCCGTATTCTTTGCCCACACAGCCTCGTGCAAAGGGGTTACTCCGTGCTCATCCACAGCCACGGGCGACAAGCCGCGCTTTTGCAACACGCGCAGCACCTCCACAGAACCGGCAGCAGCCGCCAAATGCAGCAGCGTCTTACCATGCGGCAGATCCACCTCCGTGCCGGCACCTGCAGCGAGCAGCATCTCCACCATCTCCGCATTCTTATCAAGCACCGCCACACAAAGCACCGGGCCGTCCAGCTCCGCATCACGAGCATTCGGACTTACACCGCCGGCCAAGGCTGCGCGGGCAGCCGCTACATCCCCGGCGCGCACGGCGCTGCAAAGCTGCAACTCTGCATTCCTACCCGTAACGTATTTTTCCAGCAAAGCTACCATATCCGCGTGCTGCGCCAGCTCAATCGGCATTCGCCCCTGAGCGTCCTTGGCGCAGGCATCTGCCCCGGCAGCTAAAAAAGCAGCCACCACTGCCACCTTTCCGGCACGCACAGCCAAATGCAAAGGTGTATTACCCTGCTCATCCACAGCATTGAGATGCTGCGGGCATGCTTGCAACGCACGCTGCACATCATCCGCGGAATCGCCGAATGCCGCCACCTCATGCGGAGACCACACGGCATTACTGCGGCGCAACCAGTGTAACAATGCATCATCCCCATCCGCCGCCATGGCCAGCGGAGCATTCAGCGCGCACAGCGCGACCATCCATCCTGATAAAAATCGACCTCCTGTCATCATTATTTTCTGCGGTGTATCACGTTTCCACCTAGTTACGGGCGGAACCATACCACAACACTATGTTTTTTGCAAGTTGAATCGCAACGCTCAGTTTAAGTTTTTAGTTGATTGAAAACTGCGCGATAAATCGGAAGTTGGCGAGCGAAGCGAGCGGAATTCAAAGCCCCGTGGTAACGGGGCGGCAGCTCTTAGTCAGGCGGTGGAGTGAGCGTCAGCGAACGGAACCCCTGCTAGGATTAAAAAATTAAATGGAACCCAGGGAACCTGTGGTGACATATAATGGCGAGGACCGTAGCGAAGCGGAGCTCCGAGCCGGGGTAG